>Ga0209212_1000057_pt1 | contig 224284 bp, 237 predicted proteins | sample RifGroC2_FD_183996 | JGI IMG/M metagenome (GOLD analysis project Ga0209212, IMG submission 183996) | Groundwater microbial communities from Rifle, Colorado, USA - Groundwater C2 (SPAdes) (version 2) | ecosystem: Environmental > Aquatic > Deep subsurface > Groundwater | place: Rifle, Colorado...
TCCGAAGAAATTTATAAGAATCTGACCGGCAAAGAGTCTGTGCATTTGGCTGACCTTCCAACAGGCGACCGCCACCATGTGGATGAATTCTTGAATGATGAAATGAGACGCATTCGCGAAATCGTAACCGAAGGGTTGCAGTTACGCGCTCAAGCGAAAATGAAAGTGCGACAACCTCTCGCTAAAGTTTTCATCAAGGGAATTTTTGAAGACGAACTGATGGAAATTATTAAGGAAGAATTGAATGTGAAGGAAGTTGTGGTTGATGCAGCTCAAGAAGCGAAAGTCGTTTTGGATACGACTCTTACGCCGGAACTTTTGCAAGAAGGGCAGGCTAGAGAGCTGGTTCGTCACATCCAAGAGCTGCGCAAAGAGGCCGGCTACGATGTTGACAATCGCATCCAAGTATGGTATAATGGAATGATTGAGATCTTCCAATTATTTGGAGACGTCATTGCCAAAGAAACGCTTGCTGACACCATGACTGAAGGAAAACCCCAATCTTCAGATATTGAAAAAACCGTTAAAATTGATAATATTGAATTTGAAATTTGCTTGAAAAAAGCTTAAAGTTGTAACAGTCTTATTTGTCACTAGCCACTTGTCACTGGTCACTTCATATTTAGTAAGTGACCAGTGACTTTTTCTGGTTTATATGCAATCCATGATTTTAGTTAATTAAGATTAGTGACGCGCGCATCGTTGTTTTTTGCTATCCTATTTCCTTTTTCGAGCACGCTTTTGGATAAAATACTCACTATCCAAAAGCTCAGAGATACTCCCGTATCAATTGGCCGAAAATGAAAACAGGATAGCAAAAACGTTTCCAAAGCCGCATACCCGTATAATTTTGGAACCATATATTGCGTATGATCTCTATTTATTTGTTTATTGTATTTTGCATATTGAATACTGTATACTGAGAAGCATGGAATACAAATACACAGGCATAATTTTGAACAAATGGGATGTGGGAGAAACTGATAGGATTTATTCTATCTATACTCTTGAAGGTGGAAAAATTAGATCCCTGGCTAAAGGTGTCCGCAAATCACATGCAAAGCTTGCATCTTCGCTGGAGAATATTACTTTAGCAGACATCACGATAGTTAGAGCTAGGGGGCTTGGGAAAATAACAGGTTCGATTGTTGAACAAAATTTCAGCGCACTCAAGCAGGATTGTGATGCTTTACTGGAAACTTTTTTAAGCCTCAGTATTTTTGATAAGATTGTTGATTTTGATAGTTCCGACAAGGACGTTTTTGAGCTTCTGAAAAATTATTTGACCGCTGTCGACCAACTAGCTCAAAGTGAGGGAAGTGAAAAATATTTGATGCTCAGGCTTGGATTCATGATTAAACTTCTTGATGCTCTGGGTTATTCTATTGAAGTAAGTTCTTGTGTGATTTGCCAGAGTTCTCTTGATGAAAATGCTTTAAACTTTAATTCTGAGCATGGTGGAACGCTTTGCGCTAGTTGTGGAAAAGAAAATCTTGGCGGGTCGCTTCCGATCAAAGCTAATGCAATCAAGATGATGAGACTTTTTTTGAAAAATGATATAAGGGCGCATGTCAAAGTTCGCTCCACTTTGGAAGATTGCGACAGTGTGCGTCTGGTTGTCGATGATTTTTTAAGGTGGAATACGGGAATAAATATCTAATTTATTATCCGGCAGACTAATATCTAAACAAAAATTAAAAATTTTAATAATATTTTTAATTTAGCTTATTATTTGGTATAATATACATACACAAGTAATATCAAAATAAAAAAAATAATATGTCTCTCGAAGAATTAAATAAGGATTTATATAAGGACAATGGCGAGTTGATCGCTGGAAGAGTCCATGAACAAAGTCAATATGATCCAAGTAATGTTGGTCAAGCGGCAAGCCCTTTTGACAAGGAAGAAAAGTGGCGTGAGCCACAGAAAGGCTTAACGCCTGCAGGGAAAAGAAATTTGTGGATAGGAATTATTTTATTCTTACTGATAATTTTATCGGCAGCGGGTGTTTATGGATATCAGTGGTGGCTTAAGGATGCCTTTCATCAAGACAGGGTGTCAGTGTCTTTTGAAGGTCCCAAAGAGGCGGATAGCACTCAACCTTCTAAATACATTATTCACTATAAGAATGAAAATCGGGTAACGTTGAAAAATGCTGAAATTCAACTTAACTATGCTGAAAATTTTCAACCTACTGATAATTTAAACTTAAAATTTCTTAGTCCGACTGCCAGTAAGATTTTTATTGGTGATGTGAAGGCAATGAGTGAAGGCACTGTTGAGCTGAAGGGTATCTTTTATGCGCCAAAGGATTTTCCAGTATATCTGCACGCTGCGCTCAATTTTACACCTTCCAATGGAAGTGAGCAGTTAGTAATGGAAAATCAGATTGGTGTTAACATAACAGCTGCTCCAGTTCTGTTAAGTTTGGGTGCTCCGCAAAATGCTGCAGACGGTGACAGTGTGGTTTATGTGGTTGATTACAAAAATCTTGATATCAGGCAATTGAGCGCAGTGCAACTTCGAATCGACTTTCCGGCAGGATTTACTTTTGAAAGTTCTCAGCCAGCTGCTTCAGAAAAAAATTCATATTGGTATCTTGGCAATTTGGAACCTTATCAAAGTGGAAAAATAACAATTCAGGGAAAACTCAATGGTAGTGACGGTGAAACAAAAGATTTAGTTGCTTCGCTTGGACATATGGGCAGCGAAGATAAATTCGTAGTTTACAGTAAGCAAGAATTGAGTACGCATATTATTTCTCCAGTGTTGGCTGTCAGGCAAACTTTGGATGGAAAAACGGATGATATTATTAATGCTGGAGAGGTGCTTAAGTATGTTATTGAATTTAAAAATACTGGAAATATAGGGCTTAGAGATGCAATCGTGACTGCTAGGGTTGATGGGAAGTTAATGGATTTTTCTAAATTAAGTGTTGAGGGTGGTTCTTACGACAGCGATACTAATACAATTACTTGGAAAGCTTCTGACGTTCCAGCTTTATCAATTATAAATCCAAAATCAGGCGGGCAGGTCAGATTTTTTTTACCAGTAAAAGAAATTATCCCGATTGCGGGCAAGCTTGATAGAAATTTTATTGTCACATCTGTAGCTAGTATTGATAGTCCTGATATTCCAACTCCTATTGATTCCAATAAAGTTATTGGATCCAATAAACTTGAACTTAAACTTGCATCAAAAGTATTGTTTGATACTCGAGGATATTATAACGATTCAAAGATAAAAAATAGTGGTCCGATTCCAATGTTAACTGGGCAGGAAACCACTTTTGCTATCCATTGGTCTGTGGCGACTGTGTCTAATGATATTAAAGGAGCCAGGGTGACTTCATCTCTTCCTTCTGGTGTTCGTTGGACTGGCCAGGTGTTTCCTACGACGGAGAAAATATTATACAATCCCAGAACTAATCAACTGTCTTGGGATGTTGGTGACGTAACAGCTGGAACTGGAGTTTTGGGTGAACCTCGTGAGGTTATATTTCAGGTTGGTGTTAAGCCGCAGGAAAACCAAGTTGGGGAGCAAATCGTACTTTTGAATAAATCATCATTTATTGCCACTGACGCTTTTGTTTCTAAGGATATATCTATCGAGGGTCAACCTAAAGACACTCAGCTTTATGAGGATCAAGGAGTAGGCGCTAATAATGGAAAAGTAGCAAGATAACAAGTAACAAGTAACAAGTAACAAGTAACAAGTAACAAGTAACAAGTAACAAGTAACAAGTAACAAATAACAAATAACAAATAACAAATATCCTATCATTACTAGTTACTAGTTACCAGTTACTAGTCGACAGTCATTCTCTAGACTTTCTTCTTGTATTCATGTATACTAATCTTTAGTATGTTTGAATTATTATCTCAAAAAAATAATAAACGAGTTGGACTGCTTAAGACTAAGAGCGGAGTTATTAAGACTCCGTTTTTTATGCCTATTGCTACAAAGGGCGCCGTTAAGAACATGACGCCGGAAGATTTGAGAGAAATTGGCGCTCAGATAGTTTTGGGAAATACATATCATCTATGGCTTAGGCCCGGAGATGAACTTATCAGTCGCGCTGGAGGTCTTCATAAATTCATGAACTGGAATGGTCCGATTTTGACTGATTCCGGCGGTTATCAAGTTTTTTCTCTTGGCGCTCGCGCAAAGGATAAATACGGTTCAAGCGGAGTTGTTTTGAGTGAAAGAGGTGTGGAATTTGCTGACCCAGTAAACGGCAGTCGTCATTTTATGTCACCGGAAAAATCAATTGAAATCCAACTTAATCTTGGCAGCGACATGATAATGGTGCTTGATGAATGTCCTCCTTATCCAGCAAGTCATGAATATACTAAAAAATCATTGGAGCTAACTACACGCTGGGCTGCACGCTGTTTCGAATACTTTCATAAAAGAATTGCAGAAAATCCTGAAAAATATGCCAATGGGAGACCGCTACTATTTTGTATAGTACAAGGAGGAATATATGAAGATTTGCGCAAAGAAAGCGCGCGTCAATTGGGAGCCATTGATTTTGTTTCACTAGGAGGACCGTCCTCTGGATGGGATGGATGGGCTATTGGGGGAGTTGCAGTAGGTGAACCCAGAAAGCATCTGTATGAAATTTTAGATTGGGTGGTGCCGCTTTTACCAAAGGATAAACCTCGTTATCTTATGGGTTTGGGCAAGCCCGAAGAATTGGCTAAGGCTGTAGAGGCAGGAATGGATATGTTTGATTGCGTGATTCCAACGAGAGAGGGAAGACACGGACGCTTGTTTTGCTGGCGCAAAACAAGCAATTTCCAACCTTGCCTACCGGCAGGCAGGTTTCCAATTTCCAATGATCAAATGTCAAATAAGGAGAAAGGGAATACTTCGACAGATGACTGTTTCTATGAAACGATAAATATTTCTAACAATCAATTCACAGAGGATTTTACTGCGGTTGATGAAAATTGTGATTGCTATACTTGCAGAAATTATACTAAAGCGTATTTGCATCACTTGCTCAGAACTAACGAACCACTTTTCTTGAAACTTGCTTCAGTGCATAATCTTCGCTTTTATCACGAACTAATGGAGTTTCTTGAAGAAACTTAAGCAAGATTGATTAATTCTTCACTCTTTATCGGTATTAGTAGTTTTTCAAATTGAAACATTTGAAAGAATATTTATATTGCTACGTATTATCTATCGAGTCGATTTTAAAAATAAATTAAATCAGCATCCTTGAAAGTAGTGGTTTTTAAGAATGAATTTCATTAAAATCCTGTTTTGCCAGAAATATACGCTAGAAAGCGTCTTTTGGTTGGATGGAATATATACTCGATAGAGTAATATATTAAAAGTAAAATTAATAAAATCAAATAGAATTTTTTGAGCAAGGCTCGATTAAATTTCTATCACAAATATGAAAAAAAATATTACCAGTAAAAGTTCAACAGAAAATGCTAAGTTTGCAGAAGTGAGCAAGTTTCTAAAATTAGTTTCTGATGAAAATCGTTTGAAAATTTTATTAACATTGGGCGAGGGAACTATGAATGTTACTGATATTCATAGCAAGCTTAAATTGCCTCAAAACCTGACATCTCATCACATCTCAAAACTTAAGAGTCTTGAATTACTGAATGAGAAAAGAGAGGGAACTTTCAGACACTACAGCGTAAATGCTAAGAAGTTGAAAGAACTTAATAAGCTATTTAGAGAATTATTGAACATCTAGTAAATAGAACCAACTTATCAAAAACTAAGTCTTCCGGGGCTTAGTTTTTTGATTATCATTGGTTGACAGAGCACGGGTCAAAAGCTCAGAGATACTCTCGTATCAATTGGCCGAAAACAAAATAGGCTAGCAAAAAAGTTGCGCAAAACATTAATCCAATGTCATTGCCTGGTCGCGTGTGGGACCTTAGAACACTGGACAAATTATTTAAACTAGTGTATAATGGATTTATAAGTGAAGACTTCTTGAATTATACCTTGTTTAAAGCTTTTTTCTTCAAAAAAAACATCCTTCGGATATGTAATGTCCGGTTGAAATTAAAAATAAGCTTTCAGACCCAGTAGATTCCTCTTTTTAAGAGTTTTTTTCTATTGTTACATACTTTAATTTAGAATCTTAAAATGCCGTCGTGGTGAATTAATATGCGCACATGTTTCAAATGCATATGGGCAAATCTATGCGAGTTCGAGTCTCGCAGCGGCACACACTTAAACTTTTTTGTTGTAATTTTATAGTTCGCTCACTTGTATTTTCTAACATTGAAGTCTCTTAAGTACTAGAGCGTGTTCACGCTCTGAATAAAAAATAATTAACTTATTATTGCATTATCGTTTTAAATTTAACAATAACAATATAGCAATATAACAATTTAAACATTATGTTTAAAAAACCAGAGGTCAAAAAGACCACACCTGCAAGTTCGACGCAGGCAAAAAAATCGAACAAAAGACAGGGAAAGCCTCGCAGTGGTTCCCGTAAGGCACAGACTCCGCAAGGTAATGTGCTTAGTGATAATCTGCGCATTACTCCGATGGGAGGAAATGAAGAAGTAGGAAGAAACATGACCATGTTTGAATATGGTGGAGACATCATTATCTTGGATATGGGAATTCAGTTTCCAGAAGAGGATATGCCAGGAATTGATTATATAATTCCAAATATCAGTTATCTAAAAGGAAAAGAGAAAAATGTTAAAGGAGTAATCCTGAGTCATGGACATCTTGACCATATTGGAGCTGCTCCAATTCTGCTTCGAGAATTGGGATATCCGCCAATTGTTGGACGAGATCTTACTCTTGCTTTGGTTAAGAAGAAAATGGAAGATTATGACAAAAATTCTGCCGAGAATCTGAAAATAATCAGAGTTAACGCTATTACTGATAAAGTCCGCCTTGGAAAATTTGAAATTGAATTTTTTGATGTTGAACATTCAGTAATGGATGCTGTTGGTGTTATCATCAAGACTCCAGATGGAACAGTGATTCATCCAGGAGACTGGACAATGGACAAGAATCCAACTGACCACACTATGGTGACTTATGATCATCTTTCGAAACTTCCATCGCCGCGAATTTTGATGTTGGAAAGTTTAGGAGCAACTGATACTCGTCCTACTCAAAAATCAGAAGTCGAAATGTATAAGAATTTGGACATGTTGGTTAATAATGCCAAGGGCATGGTGATTATTGGAACCTTTTCATCTCAAATCAAACGTATCGGAAAAATAATCGAATACGCTGAAAGCATTGAAAAGAAAGTTGCCTTGGATGGTTATAGTATGAAGATGAATATTGAAATTGCCAAGGAACTTGGATATATTAAGGCGCACAAAAACACTCTAATTTCAGTGAATGATATTTCCAAATATCCTCGAAATAAAGTTGTTGTTATTTGTACGGGAGCTCAAGGAGAAGGAAACGCAGTGCTATCTCGCATCGTGAATGACGAGCATCGCTTCATTCGAATTATGAAAGAAGATACTATTATTTTCTCTTCATCTATTATCCCCGGAAACGAAAGAACGATTCAAAGACTTAAAGATGATTTGTATCGAAAATGTGATAACGTGATTCATAGCGACATCTTGGATGTTCATACTAGTGGTCACAGTAACGCTTTTGATATCAAGGATATTATCAGCCAAATTAAACCTGATTATTTCTTGCCTGTATACGCCAATCATTACTTCTTGAAAGAAGCTTCAAAGCTTGGACAAGAAGTTGGTGTGCATAAGGATAATATCTTTGTTTTGGATAATGGTAATCAGCTTGAATTCAGTGAAGGAAAAGCAAAACTACTTCCAGGAAAAGTTGATACAAGCTATGTCATGGTAGATGGTTTGGGAGTCGGTGATGTTGGCGAGGTTGTGCTTCGAGACCGACAACTTCTCGCAAAAGATGGTATGTTCACCATTGTGGTGATTATTGATTCTAAGACTAAGAAAATCATCGGAACACCTCAGATTACTTCACGCGGATTTATTTTCGTGAAAGAAAACTTTGACCTTGTTAATGCTACCAAGCGGGTAGTTGAAAAAGTTGTCAAAGAAAAAACTTCTGAAGATGTGGCTATCAATTGGGATTATGTCAAAAACAATATCCGCGAAGCAGTTGGATCATTCCTGTACACTAAGACCGAACGACGACCTATGGTCCTTCCTGTAGTTATTGAAGTTTAAAAAGTTTTCTTCTATATTGTTCTCTCCTAAGCAAGGAGAGATGTCCCGTAATCGGGACAGAGAGGTTGAGCGTTGCTTAACTTCTGAATAAATCAGAAGAATAACGCATGAGAAACCCGGCCAAGTGGTCGGGTTTTTTGGGTAAAAAATTTGGCTCGCGTACTTTGTACGTGAGCCAAATTGGTTCAGTTGAGAGCATTAATATGTCGTCTATGGCTTGAAGCTGATAGACGGCTTGTTACTGAGCGAATCAAAAATTACTTCAGCCGGGGTCTTCGGAGCATCCTTTTTAGGGTTATCTGAAGATTCTTTTTTTGCAGGCTGATCAGTGCATGGAGCGGGATTTCCCGCATATACTTCCAGGGCAAAATCTTTCAAGATTGAACGAATTTCTTCCGAGGACAATTTAGTCTCATCGCAGCCAAGTTTTTTTTCCATAACATACCTCCTTTTAGCAAATGTCGGGAAGATTTTCAGCCGGTTGCAAATTGTGACCGTATGAAATTTGCAGGTTTTCTGACTTTTGAAATTTGGAGTGTTTCACATTGTCTGACTCCTGATGCTACGATTCTTGGAAATTTTGTTCTGCCTAGCACGTTAAGCATGGCCTTGAAAAGTCTGATCTTGAAGCGTTCTCTGGAGAGTTTTTCTTTGAGTGTGATTCCATGGCATCCTCCTTTAGCCTGCATTATGATCTCATAGCTAGTTTTTCTGAGCGAAAGGCATTGCTCGGCAAAACCTTCTTGATTAGTGCTGACTTGAAGTCGAGCATTTGGAATTGCTTCATTCATCAGAGCGGCTTCTATTTGCATTGTCTGCCTTTTTCTTTCGATTCCAAATCCTGGAGATGCTGGTGTATCTTGGTACTCATCAGCTTTTACAATCCCACCCCCATTGTTAAAGATTTTTTGGCAGATAAGGTCAGCTTCTCTGGGCGTCACTCGTCTTACGATTGCCTTAAATTTGATATCTTTCGTGCAATAGAGAACTGAAAAGATGAGAAAGCGAGATCGTTTTTCATTCATTTGTGCTCCTCCTTGTGGGCTAAATTGGTAAATAACAATAATTGGAAACAAAAAACCTCCAGGGTTAGCTGGGGTGTTCGTGGGCTTTTGAATTATATGTTTTTCAACTTATATAACCTTATGCTTGAAACATTTCCAGCTAAAAACGGCTCGATTCGCAATCGCGCAATCGAGGACCATGTGTTTAGTAATTGTCTGGAATAATGTATTCATAACTACATTATATTTATTGTGACTGTTTTTGTCAAATGAACTTTAAAGTTGCATAATTGAGGCTTATTGGGTATTATTGAATAGGGGATAACTTTAAAAATTTCGAATTATGAATTTCGAATTTCGAATGAATGTTCTAATGCTTTAATTTTTAAAGCATTAGTCATTGTGATTTGATTCAAAATTCAAAATTCAAAATTCAAAATTATGAGTTCGAAAAAGCGTATTTTTTCCGGTGTTCAACCGAGTGGAAATTTGCATATAGGAAATTATTTAGGGGCGATTGCTAACTGGGTAAAACTTCAAGATTCTTATGAATCAATTTTCTGCGTGGTGGATATGCATGCAATCACGGTTCCGCAAGATCCCGAAATATTGAGAAAAAAATCTATTGAGATTGCCAAGATATATTTGGCAGCTGGAATTGATCCGAAAAAATCTTTGATCTTCATTCAGTCGCAGGTTTCCGAGCATGCTGAGCTGATGTGGATTTTGAATACGATTGCCAAGATGTCTGAACTTGAAAAGATGACTCAATTCAAAGACAAATCACAAAAAGAAGGTAAAGAAGGTGCGGCTGTAGGACTATTTGATTATCCAGTACTAATGGCAGCTGACATTCTTTTGTATGATACTCAAGTCGTGCCAGTGGGTGAGGATCAAAAACAACATGTAGAACTCGCTAGAGATTTAGCTAAGAGGTTTAACAATAAATTTGGCGATACTTTTATTGTTCCAGAAGTCCACATTAAGAAAGAGGGAATGCGTGTGATGGGATTGGATAATCCTGAAAAGAAAATGAGCAAATCTGCCGAATCAATCTATAATCGTATCGAACTTTTGGATGACGCCGAAATGATTCGCAAGAAAATTAGAAAAGCTGTGACTGACAGTGGTAGTGAAATTATTTATCGCGATGATAAGCCTGCGCTAAAAAATCTGATTAATATTTATTCATCTTTTTCTGGGAAAACTCCTAAGGAAATCGAAGCAATGTTCGTGGGTAAGGGCTATGGAGATTTCAAGTCAGAACTAGCTGAGGTTATTATTGCATTTTTAGAGTCATTCCAAGCACGTTATAATGCACTTTCCGATAAGGAAGTGATGAAAATATTGAATAAGGGTGCAGACAAAGTAAGACCAATTGCCAGAAAGAAACTCGATGAAGTTAAGACTAAAATCGGATTCATAGTGTAATTTGTTTTGATGTTGCGATTTTTCAAAAAAAAGATTAAAATAGAATCATACAAGCATTCAAACATAAAATCATACAAACATATAATATTTAGCATCTTAAAGTGTTGAAATGTTTATATGTTTATATGTTAAGATGATATTGTGGAAAATAAAAAAACAATAGTATTGGTTGTTGATGATGATTTGGATCTTTTGGAATTGAGCGCCGTGTCGCTTGCTGCCAAAGGTTTTGAAGTTTTGCAGGCTAAAAATGGAAAAGAAGCCTTGGAATGGCTGGATCGTAAAGCATCTGAAATAAAATTGATTATTTTGGATATTGTCATGCCTGAGATGGATGGATTTGAGTTTATGGAAGTGGTGCGGAAAAAAGAACAATATAAGAATATTCCAATCATCGTTACTTCTAATCTGGATAGTGACGCTGACAGGCAAGCAGCGTTTGCTCTTGGCGCCAAAGATTTTTTTGAAAAAGTTAAGATGAATCCAAGTCAAGTTGCCGATAAGGTTAAGAAAATGCTTGGTTGTTAATTTGATTTTTATTACAGGATTGAAAAATCCTGTTTTATATAAGGATATGAAAAGGGGATTAAAGAAAATTTTAGGGTATTTTCCACCTTTTGTGTTGGAATTTTTTGAAATGGTTTTTGCTAGTGCTGCAGAAAATCATATTAAGATTTCAAAATCAGGACAGCAAAAATTTCATTCGTATACACAACTTAAAAGACATCAAAAGAATATTAGAAGATTCATCGCCTTGGTTTTTTTAATTTTATTTTCATTGGTTCTTGGTATATTAGTAGGTCCGATACTTTTCCCACAGCCTGCCGAGTCAGAAGTTTATATTCCTAATGGAAAAGGTGATATTCTAGTTGGTAACGTGTCCAGGAATCAGGCGACAGTTATTTTTAAAACATTGGACAGCGCTAATGGCAATATGCCTTTAGCTACTAAGTCTATTGTAGAATTTTATGCTGATCAGGAATATACTGACCTGATACGTCGAACAAATGAGAATGATTATGCTGTGACTCATATGATTCCCGTTGATTCATTGCAGGAAGGAAAAATATACTATATTAAAATCATCGCTAAGGATGCTGCCATAAATCCTCATTCGACCACGGTTACAGCTTGGGGAGATGGAAATGATAAGATAAAAGTTTTCACGACAGGAGAGCTGATTCCTAGTTGTGCATCATCGGAAAATGCTAAAGAGAAAGAACCTTCTATAAGCAATATTAGTGATGATGTGAAAAATATCGAAACGATTAATGAGAATGAGACAAATGTGAAATCATCAGCTCTCTTGATTGAAAATGTACTTAATGAAAACTATTTGCAGCCTGGCAAGAAAGTCCAATCCATTATCTCTTGGGTAACGAATATTCCCTCGTCGACAGTGATAACTTATGGAGAAGAACGGTCGGGTGAAAAAAAGCAACTCACTGTGTCTGAAGAAATGGTTATAAAGCATGCTGCAATTTTAACAACACTTAAGACTGGAAGAACATATTATTTTCAAGTGCAATCGAAGGATGCCAATGGAAACGTCGCAACTTCAGAAGAATATTCTTTGCGAACACCGAAAGCTCAAGAAAATGTCATCGAAAAAATAATGAGTAACTTCAAAGGAATATTGCGGCAGATAAAACCGAGGTAAAAACTCAGTCATCGGTCATCAAGTCATTAAAAATCCCAGGAATTTCTGGGATTTTTGTTTGAAATATCCACCGTGTCATTCCGGACTTGATCCGGAATCCAGGATTTATTTCACTAATTAATATTATTTATATTAATTTTATCTGTACTTCTATTGTTATCGTATAGTTAAATTTACTTTTCTTTCTAGAAAGCAAAAGTAACAAAAGAAAGTCCCGCCCTTGCTTGTTGCTGGGGCAAAAGCTTCGTTCCTTGCTAAAATTTTTACTGCGCCTCTCGGGTCGTCTCGCAAAAATTTTTACGCTCGTCTCTTGCTTTTTGCCGGAGTTTATACCCGGAGGGTGCACTATCGCAAACGGGCGGATAGAATGCGAAATTCAGAAAGAGGAATACGGAATACAAAAAACGGAGCTAAGATAGCTGAACTCCGTTTTTATTTTTGAATCGATTTTAACCTCGTATTATCGAAAGAAGCTCGTCACGTTTTTCTTCCATTAATTCCTTCGTTTTTGCTTCAAGGTTTAAACGTAATTTTGGTTCAGTATTAGATGCGCGAACATTAAACCACCAATCTGCAAAATCTATTCTAACACCATCTAATTCATCTATATTTCCATCAGCATATATTTCCTTAAGTTTATTCATCATGCCAATTTTATCTTCTACGTCTGAATTTATTTCTCCACTGTGACTATAGCGCTGAAGTTCATGAGTCAGTTCGGACATTTTTTTACCAGATTCATTCATAAGATTCAATAGCGTCATTGCAGCCAATGTTGTCATTTCAGCTTTGGAATTTTCTTCAAAGAAATAATGTCCGGATAGTTCTCCTGCAAAAATAGCACCTTCATTTCTCATTTGTCCCTTGATTAATGAATGACCAACTCTGCAACGATGAACAATTCCACCTGCTTCTTCAATAACTTCTTTTACAGCATTTGAAGATCTTAGATCCATAAGTATTATTGCTCCTGGAAATTTTTTCAATGCTTCTTTGGCAAGCAATGCTATGCCGAAATCCATGGGAACAATATCGCCGTTTTCATCTACAAATCCTATTCTGTCAGCATCTCCATCATAAGAAATCCCGAAATCTGCTTTTTCTGAAATAACTTTTTCTTGTAATGCTTTTAATGTTTCCAGCTTCAATGGGTTTGCTTCATGATTTGGAAACGTACCATCTAGTTCTTCGAAAAGATAAATAGGTTCAATGTCATTCGGGAATTTTTCATAGATGTCTTTATCAAGTGCACCAACTGAGTTGGCAAAATCAATAACTATCTTTTTCTTTCCAAGTCCTTTTTTAAAGAAGCTTGAGATGTATTCGAAATATTGCAATTTTATATTGGTATCAATTTCGATATTTCCTGGTTTGTCATTTTTTTCGAAATTACCACTTAGGGCAAGGCTACTAATTTCTTCCATACCGTTGCCTTCGCCAATTGGCACAGCATTTTTTCTGCACAATTTAAGGCCATTCCATTCGGATGTATTATGTGACGCTGTTATCATGACTCCAGCATCTACATCAAGATTCCAAGACGCATAATATACCATTGGAGTACTAACTAGACCGATATTTATCACATCAGATCCTTGTTCAGTAATTCCTCTCATTAGACCCTCGCTAATTTCCGGCGATGAACTGCGCATATCCATCCCGACAACAATCCTTTTTGCTTTTGTGAATTGAGCAATTGCTTGTCCAATTTTATAGGCATCTTGTCCATTTAGTTGTTCCGGATAAATTCCACGAATGTCGTAAGCTTTGAATATTCCTTGATCCATTTTTAGAATTATGAATTTAGAATTATGAATCATGATTCCTGATTCGTAATTCATGATTCATCATGAATAATAGTTAAGAAGCATGTCTATTATAGCTGATTTAAATAAGCTGTTCAAGTATGGATACGAAATTATTCAAGATGTATATCTTGCTGGAATTTTTCGAGCTGTTTTTGAAGCAGTGGGTATTTGCTGAGAGTCGGGCTGTCACTGAGAGTTTGCTCGGCGTAGTCACTGGCAATCTCGATAAGTTTCACATTGGTAATGTGCTGCATGGCGGCATCTGGAATTCCGGATTGGCGGGTGCCGAAAAATTCGCCAGGTCCTCGCAGTTTGAAATCTTCTTCGGCGATATCAAAGCCGCTGGAATACTGAACTAACGCTCCAAGGCGCTCCTTGGCTTTTAATGTGTTGCTGCCTGTAAAGAGGAAGCAATAAGATTGATGCTCGCCGCGTCCAACACGACCTCGGAATTGATGAAGTTGTGCCAGACCGAAACGTTCGGCATCTTCAATGATGATGACACTAGCATTGGGAATGTCGATACCGACTTCAACCACGGATGTCGCTACTAAAATATCGTACTCTTTGTTTTTGAAAGCTGCCATGACAACCTCTTTTTCATTTGATTTTAATTTTCCATGAAGTAGTCCTAATTTTAAATCGGGAAATATTTTTTTGGAAAGACGTTCGTGTTCTTCTGTTGCGGCTTTGAGTTCAGTCAAAACTTTGGACTGCTCGACCAAGGGGAAAATTATGAATGCTTGTCGGCCTGCTTTGATTTCATTCCTGATAAAATCATAAGTTTTCTCACGGCTTCTAGCTCCGACCATTTCCGTGATTATCGTTTTACGATTTTTGGGCATTTCATTCAGCACTGATAAATTAAGATTGCCAAAAAATGCCAGCGTCAAGGTTCTAGGAATTGGAGTCGCAGTCATTGAAAGAAGATGCGGAATTTTATCAGGCAAACCGTCGTTTATTTCTCCAATTCTTTGCTGAAGAAAGGCTCGCTGTCCCACGCCAAATCTGTGTTGCTCATCCACAATCACGAGTGCTAGATTTTTGAATTTAACAGTTTCTTGAATAAGGGCGTGAGTACCAATGACAATACTCGAATCATGAGTTATGAATTTTGAATCATGGATTTTCTTGCCTTGATTCTTGATTCTTGATTCTTGATTCGTTTCCTTATAGCTATTTGTTAGAACGCCTATTTTAATGTCGGGATAATTTTTTAGTAATTTACAGAAACTTATGTAGTGTTGCCTTGCTAAAACTTCAGTCGGAGCCATGATAGCTGTCTGAAATCCTTCATTGGCAGCAGCTAAACTTGCCATGGCTGCTACTACTGTTTTTCCACTTCCAACGTCGCCATTGAGAAGTCTATTCATCGGCATTGGTTTTTCTAAGTCTTTGAAAATTTGGAAAGCTGCTTTTCTTTGCGCATCGGTGAGTGAAAAGGGAAGTGAGGAAACGAATTTTTTTATGAAATTTTCATTAAAGGCAATTGTGACTGCGCTTTGTTTGTCCCAGGCAATCTTAACTCGCTGCGACGCAATTTGAACCAGATACATTTGTTGGAAAGCAAATCTTTTTTGGGCAAGCTCGTAATCTTTTTGCGTTTTGGGAAAATGGATGAATTTGATTGCTTGGCTCAAATTAGGAAGATGAAGACCTCTCAAAATATTTTCCGGAATAGGATCCTTCATTTCATCGGCATGCTTGATTAATGACTGGAGTTGCCAACGGATGAAGCGAGATGAGACGCCTTCGGTTTCAGGATAAATGGGAACAAGTCTTCCGGTGTTGGTCGGCTCGCGCGAAGAAAGTTCCCAAGCGGGGTTAGAAAAAAATAAGCCTTTCAAATCTTTGGAAATTTTTCCAGAAAGTCGCACCCCTTTGCCTTTGGTGAGTGAATCGCTGATATATGGCTGATTGAACCAAACGGCTCTGACAGAGCCTGTTTCATCGCTCACATAGCATTCTGTTATCATCATCTTCTTTTTCCAAGTGCGCACAACTTTGCTTTGAATCACTTCGCCCATGACAGTAACAATTTCATTTTGAACTAAATCTGAAATATACGTCCTTTCGGAATAATCTTCGTATCTGAAAGGGAAGTGCATCAAAAGATCCTCAATTGTCTTGAGATCAAGTTTGTCCAGAATTGGTCCATATTTATTTCCAATTCTTGGAACTTCGGAAAGTTTTGAATTGAGATTAAGCATAGACTAAGTATATATCATCAACTATTTTGCATCTAGTGATATTTTTGGAATAAAAAACCCCAGCGCCAAATGCGACGCCGGGGTGAATTGCTGTGCGGACTAGTAGATTCTCTGCCGTTTTCTTTCGGGAGTGCCCTCTCTCCTAGCCTTCTCAGCCTCCTCTCTGTTGCTCACTTTGATGTGCCTAAACCTTTCAAAGCGCTCATCGTGCGCTTCCTTCAGTTCCATTCGCGCTCTTTTGATTGCAGGCGAATCTTTCGGTTCAGGTACAACTCTCGGTGTTTGCCACAACATCAGTGCAGGTGTAGGGGTCTTCTTTTCATTAGACATCCTTATGCTCCTTTAATGCTATGATTTGGGCGCTGGGCCCTGAGAAAATGAGTTTGAAACCTAAAAGAACTTGATTATCTATTATACTCTAAATATAACAAAAAGTCAAGTTCTTTCATGGCGGCTATGATGTGTGCTTGGCAGGAATCGGCCTCGACTAAATTTTTGCCGTCGCAAAAATTTGTCTGGCCACCGCCTCGCATTTTTGTCTGCTGACAAAAATTGCTCCGGCGTTCAATTCCTGGCGTGAGTGAAATCGTTCACTCACTCCAAGCGCACAAACAAACCCGCCTTTCGGCGATATTTTTGGTGTGCTTGGCAGGAATCGAACCTGCGACCTTTCGGACCGCAACCGGACGCTCTATCCACTGAGCTACAAGCACTTTTACTGTTGGCGGATATTCAGCTAACAAAAGTCAGTATACTATAAATAATAGAAAAAGCAACCCCTGGTGAAGACTTGAATTAAGAATCATGAATTAAGAATCATGAGAAATTAAATTCCTGCATTCCGTGATTCATGATTCATAATTCTTGATTCATGCATTAGATATGCAGTACTCTTTCCAATGTATCAATAAGACTGATGTCTTGTTTTATTTCAGGAATATAGGATATTATGAATTCGCGCAATTTTACTGGATCTTCGCCATGAAGCGGGATGTGAACGTAGGGAAGCATAGACGCTTTAGTGTGCAAACTTATGATTTTTATATTAGGCTCTTCATAGAAAATCCAAAAGGAATAAATATTTTCGAAGTCATAGAGTTGATTATCAGCCAGGATTCCCTTGGTGGTGACGGCAAAGTTAACAATGCGGGGATCTTTTTGGAGATATATGAAGCCAATAATTCCTAATAGGATAAAAGTGATAGCCATTATGGGGCTATTGGTATAAAGTGCATAAGCTACAATTAGTGAAATAAAGACGGCGCCAATGAGATACCAGCGGGCAGATTTTTCATAAACTTCAAACTCCGGGGCTCTCCAAGTGTGCAAAATTTCACCAATATTTTGCTGCGGCTCCTCGATATTTTCTTGGTCGGCTGCTGATTGCTGCTTATGTATTATTTCGTATGATTTAGGGTTAAATGACATAGTATAATGATTGTTAACTTTTGCTTAATTTTAGCATATTTACAATAAAAAAAGAACTTGCTTTAAAAACAAGTTCTTTTTTAAATTTGAGGAAGCGAAGAGATTCCTTCTCGCTCCGACTCGAAGTCTGGGCGCTACACACAGAATGCTCGTATTTCTCGCATCCTACTCGCGCCCTTCGAATCTCTCTTTTTTAATTTTGAGGAAGCGAAGAGATTCGAACTCTTGATGGGTCGCCCCATGACAGTTTTCAAGACTGTTGCCTTCAACCACTCGGCCACGCTTCCAGGTATATGCGGAGAAGGAGGGATTCGAACCCTCGAGGGGTTTTACCCCCTGCCTCGTTAGCAATGAGGTGCTTTCGGCCTCTCAGCCACCTCTCCATAATATACGAATATCATAATAACAAATAAATAAATAAATATCAATAGCTCATATAAAAGGTTATTATCAAGCGAAGTGAGCGAAATGAAAAATTAATATTTTTCATTTCCGAGCGCCTGCCCGAAACGCTTCGCGTATCGAAGCGGGCGGGAGCGCAGATATCAAAAGGTTTAATACCTCGCAGCTCTACTGCGTGAGCCCAAAGGGTCCAGAGCTCTGCCCTGGGGTATGATACCTTTTATTTAAAGTTAATAAAAAGGCGCGCTGGTTGCAGCGCGCCAATATCAAATTATCATCTTTTTAACCCTGGTTCATTTTTGCGATCGAGCCTTTCTATTTAGTATTGCATTGCTTAAGGCTATATCTATAGTCTTGAAGTTTGTAATAGGCTTTTGAACAAATGCAACTCCAAGAGTATTACATAGAAGTTCGTCTAGTGGCTCGCATGATGAAATTATAATTTCATCATCTTTATGTCGTTTTCTTAACCATTCAATCAGATCTAAAGCATTTGTATTTAAAATTTCAACACTTAATAAAATAGCATCTATTTTATTTCCCTCATTACTCTTAAGGAGCGAAAGCGCTTCCTCGGTGTTTTCGGCAACAATCGTTTGGAATCCAAGGCATTTGAGAAGTTTTGGTAAAACCTCTCTGTCACACTTTTTGGCTTCAACTAATAAAACTTTGCCTATGGTTTCCATGATACCCTCCCTTTTTTTTGATGGTCAAAAGTGCTTGAATTATATTTTCTAATAATTTAAAACAACTGATTTTTATTCAGAACCTTAATAGTCATACTCAAGTCCGTTTAAAATATTTCAGATATTTGTGTATGTTGTATAAATAAGTTATGCACTTGTGTTAATATATTATTATTAAAATAGGTATAGATTATGAATCTTTGGCTATAATAAGCCAATAAATGCAATAATATTATTAATTTAGTTGTGTATATTGTGTGCATAACATTTGGCTTGATGGGATATTGCAAAAAATGTATAATGGGCAAATGACGCAAAAAAAATCTCAAAATTTAACATCAAAACAAAAAAAGGTATACGATTTTATCTGTGCTTGTATAGAGAAAAATAATATTTCTCCAACTATAACCGAGCTGGCTGAATATCTTAAAGTTTCTTCACTTAGAACAGTTACGCAATATTTGGAAAGCTTGGAAAAAAAGGAATTGATCGTGAGACTTCGCGGGGTGGGTCGCGGAATCAGGCTTGCTAAGATTAAAGACTTGGTCACTGAGACGGTGATGCTTCCTGTTGTGAGCGCAGCTGGGTGCGACAATATGAATGTTTTTGCGCAGCAATCTTTTGATGAATTCATAACCCTGGACCGAGAATTCTTGAAAGGTTGCGACCGCGAAAAAGTTGTAGCTTTTAGAGCCATGGGAGATTCTATGCTTGACGCCGGTATTGAAACTGGCGATTTGGTTTTGACTGAGATTACAACTGATATCAATCAAAAAGATAAGGTAGTGGCGATTGTTGATGGAATGGCACTTATCAAGCAAATCAATTTTTCAGCTAATGCTGTGATTCTTGCGCCCATGTCACATGACCCGCAATATCGACCGATTATCATGAGGCGCGATTTTCAAGTTTTTGGGAAAGTGATTGAGGTGATAAAAAATTCTTTTGGCGGAGAAGAATTAGTTTATGAAAGTTTATAATAAAGAACCAAACAAAAATGTCAGAAGATATAATAGCAGATAAATGGTACAAAGCTTTCAGTGGGGTTAAAGCCACTATAATGATTACGGTTTTGATTGATGTGATTGGCATAGGAGTTATAATCCCGGTGCTGCCTTTTTATGTGGAGAGTTTCGGCGCGTCATCTTTTATTGTCACGCTACTCTTTTCTGTTTTTGCTTTCTTTTCGTTTATCAGTGGTCCATTTTTGGGAGCATTGTCAGACCGCATCGGCAGAAGGCCAGTGCTTATCTTAAGTATTGCCAGCACAGCTCTGGGATGGTTTGTTTTTGCGGCGGCCAACAGCATCTGGGTTTTATTTATTGGAAGAATTATTGATGGTATGGCTGCTGGTAATTTTCCAATCGCGCAAAGTTATTTGGTGGATATTGCTAAAACAGACAAGCAGCGGACAACAAATCTTGGACTCATTGGCGCCGTCTTCGGAATTGGATTCATTATAGGTCCTGTGATTGGCGCGACGCTTGGAGCTATTTCTCCATCTCTTCCATTTTGGTTTGTAGGAACGCTTGCCACTCTTAACGTGATTGCTGCTTATTTTTTCTTGCCGGAGACGCATAATAACAGAAGTGTGGGAAAAAAGCTACCAATAAATCCATTGCTTCCAATTTTAGGTGCGGCGAAGGATAAAGTTCTGAGGTCTCGCTATCTGGCATGGTTTCTTTTTGGAACGGCATTTGCCGGAATGCAAGCAATCTTCGCGCTTTTTGCTAAAGTCGTGTTTGGTTTTTCAGCCACAGCGACAGGATATCTTTTCACTGCGATGGGAATAATTTTGGTTATTAACCAAGGCTTTGCGCTTAAAAAAGTTTGGCTGAAATATTTCAAAGAAATTGATTTAGAGATTTGGTTTTTTGTGGTGATGATGTTGGGATTTGTTTTGCTTGATTTGAAAATTTTTGCATTTTTTGCCATCGGTCTTATTCTGACAACTATTGGACAATCAACTCTGCGAGTGGTGATGTCTAGCGGAGTGGCTGGAGTTGCGGGAAATCAAAGAAGAGGGGAAGTGCTTGGAATAATGGCTTCGATAATGTCAGTATCAATGATTCTTGGACCGCTGGTCGCTGGCGCGCTGTTTGAAGTTAATGTTCAACTTCCGTACCTTCTGAATGTTGTACTTTTGTTTGCGGCTTTTTTGATAATGAAAAAATGTTGCAGCCATGAGAAAATAGTTTTGCATGAAAGTGTGGAAGTGGTAGGGTAGGAATTAGGAGGTATGATGTAGGAAGTAGGGGATCATGCGTAATAAATGGTTCTAAAATTATACAGGCATGCGATTTTGAAAACTTTTTTGCTATCCCGTTTTCTTTTTAGGCCAATTGATACGAGAGTATCTCTGAGTTTTTGGATAGTGAGCATTTTATCCAAAAGCGTGCTCGAAAAAGGAAACGGGATAGCAAAAAAAAACGATATGCGTGTCACTAACCTTAATTAATTGGAGCTGTGTATTGTGTATGAACCAAATTAGGGAATTATTTATCTTTTAATTTGTTTAGTAAAAAAATATTATGGAAGATTTCTCAAGAAGTATTGAAGTTTCAAAGGCAGATGCAAAAGTGATTCCTGAAAAAATTGGAGCATGGTGGAAGGGAATTTCGCAGCAGTCAGGCACGGCCGCGACACCAGGAAAATTGTATGCCGTTGGAAACTACTTGATTGAACTAGTTAAGAATTCTTTGGGTGACGGAAAAAGTGATGGGAAGATAACAGCAAATTTTGACGGAGAAAAAATCAAAATAGTTGTTGAAGATTTCGGCAGTGAAGACAAGCAGACTAATTTGAATGTTGGCGGCAACTATGGCTTTAAGGAAATTATTGAATATGCGGATATTTTGGAAATTGAAGCTAATGGAAAATTATTTGAAAAAAATAGAAAAGGCTTTGTTGAAGAAACTGACGAGAGTGAACTTTTTGTTGGTTCGCGCATGACTTTCATTAAATACAATGTGGCTCCTCCAGCTGAAGAGGCTGAGGAAACTTACAGGGGACGCGACTTCGGGCAGAGGATGTAGCAGGGCTCAAGTCATTAGTAATCAGTAACCAGTAACCAGTAACCAGTAACCAGTAACCAGTAATTAGTAATCAGTCAACATAATAAATAAAGAATATTTAAATATATGGAAAATAAACTTGCAGGGCAGGCGCTGAACGTGCTTGAACTTATTGGATATCAAGAGGGAGCAGTTGTGAGTCGCACAGTGGCTGACAAGCCAGTCGGAACTGTGACGGTTTTTGCGTTTGATGAAGGACAAGGACTCAGTGAGCACACTGCGCCATACGATGCAATCGTGCATATCATCGATGGGGAAGTCGACGTGACAATTTCTGGCAATGTCGTGCGCGCAAAAGCTGGGGAGATGGTGATTATGCCAGCAAACCAGCCCCACTCATTGAAATCAGTTACGAAATTCAAAATGATTCTAATTATGATACGCGCATAGCTCGCATACATTTTTATTTTTGTGCGGAAAAACAATTGCAATTATCTGAATTTTAACACCAGGGTGACTTGTTTTAATGCAAAAAATAAAAAGCATGCTCGCTTTGATTTGTTTAGCTTAACGCGATAAGGAATACTGTTTGTATGATTAAATGCTTAAATGACCATGTTTGAAGTTGAAAAAAAATTCATCTTGAATGAAAAACAAAAGGAAGCGCTTTTGGACGGAGCTCAGTTTTTAGGTGGGAAGGTTTTCACTGATGCATATTATGACAATGAGCAATTTTCCCTGGGCTTGAGTGACATGTGGCTGAGAAAACGAGACGACGAATTCAATCTCAAAATTCCCATGCGTGAGAAGGAAGGAGAGATGATTAATAAATATCATGAAATAGAGGGGGAGATGGCTATTCGCGAAATTTTTGCGATTCCGATTATTAGTGATTTTGAGCAGGATTTGGAATCATTTGGACATCTGCCATTTTGCAAATTCGAGACCACGCGTAAAAAATATGCAAAGGAAGGATTTGTTATTGATTTGGATTTGGCTGACTTTGGCGATTGGAAATATGGATTGGCAGAAATTGAACTTGTTGTCGAATTAAAAGAAGATATGAAAGAAGCTGAAGAAAAAATTTATGAATTTGCCAGAAGGCATGAACTTGAAATAAAACATGTGAATGGGAAATTAGTGGAATTTTTCAAAAGAAAAATGCCTGAACAATATGAGATCTTGAAAAAGGCTGGAATCATTTTTGATTAAGAATAATTTCGAATTATACGCAATGCATGGTTCCAATTGATTAAAGTTAGTGACGCACATATCGTTTTTTTGCTATCCTGTTTCCTTTTTCGAGCACGCTTTTGGATAAAATACTCACTATCCAAAAGCTCAGAGATACTCTCGTATCAATTGGCCGAAAAAGAAAACAGGATAGCAAAAACGTTTTCAAGGCAGCATGCCTATACAATCTTAGAAACATGTATTGCGCATGATTCGTACTTCCCCAATTTTCTTGATTTAAAATTGAAAAGAGACCCCGCTGATGCTAGGGTCTCTGATTTTTTATGGCTGGTCGCGATATGATCCTAGACCAGTCGTGCTTCTTTCCTTGCTGATGCATTTTACATCTTCGCCGAGCAAGCTCATCTGAATAAGCTTCTCGGCGACGGGTTTCTTAATTGCTGGAATGCAAAGCATTTCCGCTTTGCCTTTTTTCCTTATTTTCTTTTGCTTTCCGATAAAAATCTTTCTCTCTTTGACTACTGCAGCAAGAAATCTTATATAAGTGATAAAATCACGATTTCCACGACACTCAGCGATTGTTTGCCTGGTGGCTTTCGCTGCAATTGACATGAAGTGATACTTTTTTCGGGACTCTTTTTCAATATCGAAAAACTTTGTAAGTTTTTCTGCAAGTTTCCTGGTTATTCTGAAGGTTGTTGCTAATGCAATTACAATATCATCTAAAGTTTTGATTTCCATTGCGCCCACCTCCATGAAATAATGTCAATGTACTCTAATATATTATTATAGCACCTTTTTACTTTTTTGTCTAGGGGTAGGCGAATTTTGGCTATATATAAAGTAAAACAGCCCCAAGGATTTTTCCCAGGGGCTGTTGAGCTGATTGCTAGTTTTTTTTCTAGCTTGCGGCTCATTGCATGGACATGAACGGTCCAAGCTGAGCCATGCAAAGACCGCGACATCCTTTTTTTTGAGGTGCTCCATGCTCCGTTAAAACTGCATGGATAGTATCCATGAGTGAAACATCTTGGCATGTTGCAAACCTCCGCTTTATTTCTTGCGCTACATCCTCGGGGTTGCTAAGCATGAAACTCGAATCTTCGTAGAAGTCCAATTTGATACCTCCTTGATTATTTAATGCGCAGAACAAGTCAAAAGTTTATCACCAATGAGTGTTGATGTCAATATATCATTATCGTTCTAGTTACTAATTCCTACTCCCTACCTCCCACCTCCTGCCTGGCTATGACGGCGGCGTATACTTCTTTGGCTCCAGCCTTTTTCAAGACTTTGGCGCATTCAAAAATAGTTGAACCTGTGGTTGCCACATCATCAATTAAAAGGATAATTTTATTTTTCACTGCATTGGCGTCAGAACAGTGAAAGGCGCCAGCGAGGTTTTGTTTGCGGCTTTGATAATCCTTGATTTCCATTTGCGGGCAAGTATAGCGTTTGCGGATAAGAATGTTTTCTTCCAGTTTTATTTCAATTGCTGGTAGTAATTTTTGTGCAACTTGAGAAGCTAAAAGAAAAGATTGATTGAATCCGCGCCAACGAAGTCTTCTTGTGTGGAGTGGAATTGGAATTATGATGTCCGGAATGGGCGTATCTGATTTTTGCAGCGCGCTGATGAGTAAACCGCCTAGTTCAACATGAAGATCTGCAATGAAACGATATTTGAAATGGTGAATAGCTTTGGAAACAGTGGGATCTTGGTAATTGGTTGCTGGTATTATGCCATCCAGTGCACTTTTCTTTTTACAGTCCAGGCACGTCTTTCCATTTGGTGTGGTGCTTCTCTCACAAATCGGGCAGACGTGCTCTGTTTGAATATGGATATTGCTGGCGCAAGCGCGGCAAATCCAATTTCCTTCTTTTTTGCATTGCAAACATCTGATTGGAAACAATGTGTCTAGGATAAAATCTGAAAAAGTTGAAATTATTTCGCGCATGGTTAGTACTGTTGAAGATAAAGCTATTTGTATGTATATATTAATACATTTCTATCAAGTTTTGAATCAATATTAGAAAATGACCTGTGGATAATTTTGGCAAGATTGTTTGCTTTTAAAAAATGTGTTATTATATTTATAAATTAGTGTAGATAATTTTTCGTCCACATTGGATGAATGATTAAACTTCTAAATAAAAAAAACAAAGATAAAAATGTTAGAATTTCTCAAAGGCAAAAAAAACCATTTCATTGGAATAGATTTTGGAACTTCCTCAATTAAAGTTGTGGAGATTTCTTATCAAAATCAGAAACTTCATTTGGAAAACTATGGAGTTGTTGATTTAAATTGGTCAAATCATGGCGATGAAAAGGCCAATATGAAAGCAGCTTCATTTGAACAAAAATTGAACGAGTCTCTTAAGAGCTTGTTATTGAAGATGAATTTAAGTTCCGGTATGGCATATGTTTCCATCCCTGGATTTAGTGGGTTGATTACAATAATTGAACTTCCAGAAATGGAAAGCGAAGAATTGGCTAAGGCGATTAAATTTGAAGCTCATAAATATATTCCAAGTTCATTGGATGAAATTGCCATGAGTTGGGAGATTATTGAACATGCTGAAAAAGATGCAGGAGCAGCTTTGAATGCTGGAAAGTCTAGTGCATTTGGAAAGAAGATAAAAGTTTTACTGGTTGCTGCTCCTAAACGTGATATTGAAAGATACGACAGGCTAGTTTCAGGTTCAATGCTTGATGTGGGTGCGATAGAATTGGAAACTTTTTCAATTGCAAGGTCTTTGGTTGGTGATGATAACGGAAGTTTTTTCATTATTGATATCGGTTCTCGCGCAACGAATATAATCTTGGTTGAAAATGGAGTAGTTAAGGTTAATCGCAATATTGATGCCGGTGGAAATGAAATCACGAATGCCATATGTGACAGCATGAATATATCGCGTCAGCGAGCCGAGATTTTCAAAAAAGGAGACAAAGATTTTCTTAACACTACTGAAACATCAATTGTTATTCCAGTTCTTGAACTCATAGTTGGCGAATCTTTAAGAATTATGAATGCATATAAAGAAAAGAATAAAGATTCAAAGATAACGTCAGCGATGCTTTCAGGTGGAACTGCGACGATGAAAGGTCTTGATCAATATTTTTCACGCTCACTTGGAGTTGATGTTACAATCGGAGATCCATGGAAAAAAGTAGCTGTTGAACCAGCTATAAAACCTCTTGCTGATGATTTAGGTTGTTCATTTGCGGTTGCGCTTGGTTTAGCTATGAGAGGTGTGGAAGATTATAAGAGAGGATAATTTATAAAATAAATAATTTAAATTACACTTGTAAATGCTAATTGGCTAATTGCTAATTTGAAAATTAGCATAATGCATTAAAAAAATGACTACAATAAATTTGCATCAAAACCAAGAAGAAACTCAGCGAAAAATTTCAGCTCGTACAGCTAATGGAGGTTTCTTCTTTTCATTAGCCATTTTAATTCTTACGGTCGCCGCTCTTTTTGGTATTCGATTTTATATTGCTTCAGTTGTGAAACAAAATAAAGCGTTAGCTGAAAGCGTAAAGCAGCAAAATGAAAGTCTGGCTGGTGTGAATAGTTTGCAACGTATTTTAGATATGCAAAGTCGTTTAGCTCAAATAAAAGGTAATTTAGAAATAAAAGACGGAAAGGTCGGTCAATTGAAAATGACTCAAGTTCTTGATGGTTTGGAAAAAGACCTAAGTTCTGGAGTTGTTGTTTCCTCATATTCTTACGATAGAGAATCAGGCAGTGTTACGGTTACATTTGAATCTAAGAATTTCAATGATACAGCTAGACAAATTTTGAATTTCAAGAAATCCACTTATTTCTCCGACGCGCTTTTGGGTAATGTAGCCAGAGCTGAAAAAGGTGTTACGTCTGACATGAGTATGACTGTAAAAGTAGATTAATGTAGATAGTTTTGTTAAAATAACTTTTAAATATCTATCCCGGTGTTGTTTATTGAAACATTACTTTGGATGATAAAAAAATGCGATTAAAATTTCTTTTCTTTCCACTGATTATTATTATTTCACTCTCAATATTTATTGGGTACATTTGGCCAGAACTCGAAAACTTGAAGAATGCCAACGAAGAAAAAATATCAAATCAAGATGCATTAAAAGCTATCAAAGATAAAAAGACAGCTATTCAAACAATTGATGCTCAGATAAATAGTGATAGTGAAGGTGAAACTATCATAAATAATTATCTTCCAAATAGGAAAATAGAAGAAAGGATTTTGACCGGAGTTAATTTTTTGGCTACTGATTCCGGTGTTTCTTTGGCTAATATATCCTTGCAGGAAGGGTCGGACGCTGCAAATAAAAATGATGAAGCACAATCACTTTCATTGATGCCTCTTGCAGCTGTAGTTGGTGCTGCTGCTAATCAATCAAATCAGAATTCTAAAGATGCTAAAGATGTTAGTGATATTCAATTTACTCAAACATCCATTACCGTTAGTGGTGACTATGATAAAATAAGATTGTTTCTGGATCAAGTTCAGCGAATGTCAATATTTAATTCAATTAAATCATTGTCAATTACTTCTCAATATTCAGAAGATGAAACTAAGAAAGACACTACTGTTGAAGCTAATGAACAAACTTCACAGGCTGAATCCTCTACAAACTTGTCTGCCAATGTGGTGATTGATTTCGGTTGGATGAATACGGTTAAAATTGATAATCAGAAAATTGCAAGTTTTAAAGCTGGTCTTGATAATTCCACAATTGCTGCTGTTAAACAATACGTTTCTCAAAAAGCTCCTGGAGCTGATAGAACTGGTGATAGTAATGGAAAGAAGAACCCATTTCTTCCTTGATAGTGATATTAGAGCAGGCTCTAAGGAAATACTTTTCCGTCTTAAATAGAAATAATTTTTTCCATGAATCAGGATAATACTTCGCAAAGCACTGCGGATCAGACTTTGATATTAGATCCAAAAGAAATTGAACTGAAAGCTGTTGAAAAAATGGCGGGCGAATTGAATATGCCTTTTTTGCAAGAAGTGCCAAAAATAGATGATGGAATTTTGCAAATTATTTCTCAGGATGTAGCATCTGAAAATAAAATCATTGCTTTTGAACGTTCAAATAGTAACGTTAAAATTGCTATCGTTGATCCTCAAAATATTAATGCTCTTAATATTCTGAGGTTTATTGCTGAAAAGAAAAAGTTGGAATTTGATTTATACCTAGTTTCCGCTGAGATGTTCAGGGAAATGTCTGAGCAATATTCAGGTGGCGCTGAAAAAGCAATTGAAGAGGCTATGGAATCAATGCAGGATGAGGATGGATTGGTTGGAGATGAGGTTTATGATAATGGTGAAGAAGAGAAATCTCCAATTGATAACATGCAGAATGCTCCCGTGACTAAATTGCTTAGTGTTATCATTAAACATGCGATTGAAGGTAAGGCTAGTGATATTCACATTGAACCACTCGGAAAAGAATATCGAGTTAGATTTAGAGTTGATGGAATTTTGCATTCTTCGCTTGCTATTCCGAAAGGTGTTGGACGAGCAATTGTTTCGCGCATTAAGATTCTTTCAAATTTGAAGATTGATGAAAAGCGAAAACCACAAGACGGACGTTTTAAGGTTGTTGAAAGTGGTCGGCGAGTTGATTTTCGAGTTTCTACTTTGCCAATTACGGAAGGTGAAAAAATTGTGCTTCGTATTTTGGATACGGGAAACAAAGTGATTGACCTTAAGAGCATGGGCTTGATGGGTAGAGGTAATGATATTTTGGTGAAAAATATCATGGAGCCATTCGGAATCATTTTAATGACTGGACCGACGGGTAGCGGAAAGTCAACAACTCTTTACGCTTGTTTGGATATATTAAACAAAGAAGAACGCAATATCATTACCTTGGAAGATCCAGTGGAATATACGATTGCCGGGATTAATCAGAGTCAAATAAACCCAGAAATAGGTTACACTTTTGCTAGTGGGCTTCGCAGTATTCTGCGACAGGACCCAAATGTTATCATGGTTGGAGAGATTCGAGATAGCGAAACCGCGGAGCTCACAATTCATGCAGCTCTTACGGGACATTTAGTGCTTTCAACTTTACACACAAACAGCTCCATTGGTGCTATTCCGCGCCTGGTTGATATGGGTATCGAATCTTTTTTGCTTGCATCATCTCTTAGAGTGGTAGGCGCGCAAAGACTTGTGAGAAGAATCTGCAATGAGTGCAAAGAAGAGGTTACCATCCAACCAAGAGTGATGGAATTTATTAAGTCTCAAATTGAGAATATTCCGGCAGTCGAGATTAAAAAATATGAATTGGATTTATCGGACGGTATCCATATGTTTCAAGGTAAGGGTTGTGACGAATGCAGCAACACGGGATATCGAGGAAGAATCGCGATTTTTGAAGCATTGGAAGTTGATGATGGTTTGAAAGAAATAATTTCTGAGAGAAATGGAAATGAAGTTGATATTCAAAAATACGCAGAAAAACAGGGAATGATAACTATTAAGCAAGATGGTATTTTGAAGGTTTTGCGAGGATTTACAACGTTATCAGAAGTTGAGCGTGTTACGGAAGGAAGCAAGAGTGTTGGAGGTGCAGTCGAAGATGATTAGTAAATGAATGATTTTATATTTTAATTTCTGAAATAAGTTTATGGAAAATAACAGGAAAATATTAATAGTTGAGGATGATATTTTTATTAGAGATATCTATAAAGTAAGATTTGAACAAGAAGGTTTCGAAGTAACGGTGGCGGAAAATGGCATTGTTGGCTTGGAAAAGATGCAGCAAGGTGCTAATCCTGAGATTATATTATTGGACATTATCATGCCTGGAATGAATGGAATTGAAGTTTTGAAAAAAATAAAGGCTAATGATGAATGGAAAGATATCCCCGTGATTATGTTGACGAATATTTCTGAAAAAGAAAAAGTTACTGAAAGCATGGAACTTGGAATAAAAGAATATTTAATCAAATCGCATTTCACGCCATCCGAGGTTGTGCAAAAAGTCAATGCTTTGTTGAATATGTAAAAATTTGTTATAATATAAAAAACATAAAGTTACAAGTTACTAGTTACTAGTTACTAGTTACTGGTTACTAATTATTAGTTGAATTATGTCTACAGCTCACGGCGAACAAAGAATTAAAAGTTTATTACGTTTGGTTGCTCAACAAAATGCTTCCGACTTACATTTAGTGGTGGGAAGATTTCCTACTTTGCGTATGGATGGTCGCTTGTATCCATTGACTCAAGAAAGTATTTTGTCTGCTGATGATACGCAAGCGTTGACTGATGCAATCACTACTGAAGATAATAAAAAACGTCTAGTCGATGAAGGTCAAGTTGATTTTTCTTATAATTTTGAAGATAAGGCGCGTTTCAGAACTAATATTTTTTATCAGCAGGGTAATCTTAGTATTGCCATGCGTATGGTTGCTGGGCGCATAAGAACTCTTGAAGAGCTGAATATTCCTCCGGCACTTTATGAATTTACTCGTCAAACACAAGGACTTCTTTTGATTACCGGTCCTGTTGGACATGGAAAATCAACCACGCTTTCCGCTTTGATAGATTTCATTAATCATAATGATGATAAGCACATAATAACGATTGAAGATCCCATTGAATATGTATATGAGCAGGATAGATGCATAATCAATCAACGAGAAATTGGTAAGGATACGAAATCTTTCCCTGATGGACTTAGAAGTGTGTTTCGAGAAGATGCTAATGTTGTTTTGATTGGTGAGCTTAGAGATTTGGACACGATAAGTACAGCTATGACTGCAGCTGAAACAGGACATTTGATTTTAGCAACCTTGCATACCAATGATACTTCTCAAACAATTGACCGTATCATTGACGTTTTTCCTGCGCATCAACAAAATCAAGTTCGAAGTCAGTTGGCTAGCGTGCTCTTGGGCGTGGTTTCTCAGCGCTTGGTTCCTCGTGTTGGAGGAGGACGAATCCCAGCTATGGAAATAATGATGAACAATCATGCTGTAGAAAATTTGATACGTGAAAATAAATCTTATCAAATAGATTCTGTAATTGAAACTGGCTTGAGAGAAGGAATGGTTTCATTGGATAAATCATTAGCAGATCTGATTCAGAGAGGTCTTATTACATTGGATGACGCTATGGTGTATTCCAAAAATCATGATTATTTGCAGATGCTCATTTCTCGAAAAGATTAAGTTTAATAATATACAAATGAGGGGTTAATATAAATAATAAATTTGTGTGTATGATAAAAAAGTAATCAGTAAACAGTAATCAGTAATCAGCAAATTGATTTTTTCTTTTGCATTACCGATTACCAGTTACTTGTTGCTAGTTACTAATTTATGAAATTTTCATTTCAAGCGAAAAGTGCGGAAGGTGAAATTAGGGAAGGCCGTATTGAGGCTACTAATAGTGAGGCGGCAGTAGCAATGCTTCAAGAAAGAGGTTTGGTTCCATTGATGCTGGAAAAGGAAACTGAAATTCCGAGTTTGATTAAGGATTTGCAACACATCTGGGACGGCGTGAATTTGCGTGAGCTCTCGGTTTTCTATCGCCAATTGGCAACTTTGATTGAAGCGAAAGTTTCAATTATTTCAGCGTTGCGTGCAGTGGGTGATCAGTCTGACAACTTATATCTCAGTACGGTGATAAAGGAGATGGTAAACGATATTGAGGACGGTGTAACTTTTTCAGAATCAATGTCTAAACATCCGGAAGTTTTCGCAACTTTGGCTGTGAGTATGGTTAAGGCAGGTGAACTTTCCGGTAATTTGCAGCGATCAGTGGTTTTCTTGGCCGATAATACTGAAAAAAATTATGAATTGAATGCTAAGATTAGAGGAGCATTGTTTTATCCCGGATTTGTTTTGTCAGCATCTGTAATAATTGGATTCGTTGTGTTTACTGTTGTTTTGCCAAAACTTACCGGAATTTTTAAGGATTTTAATGTGGCGATTCCTTGGTATACTAAGATGTTTATGTTTATTGGGGATTTTATGAGTTCATTCTGGTGGGTTGTTGGTATCATTCTTTTGGCTATCGTTGGAGGATTCTTCTATTACATTAAAACAGAAGATGGCCGTAAGGAATGGGACACCATCAAGATGAAAATACCGGTTATTGGAAAACTTTTTCAATATGTCTATCTTGCTCGTTTTTCTGAAAATTTAGCAGTACTGTTGGACGGAGGAATCCCGATTGTTAGAGCTTTGGTTATTGTGAGTGAAGTTGTTGATTCAACAAGTTATGAAAGTGTAATTTTGAGAGCTGCCGATGAAGTTAAAACAGGAGGTTCTATGAGTACTGTTTTTGCACGCTCTTCGCAATTTCCACCGATTGTTTCCCAGATGGTGAAAATTGGAGAAGATGCAGGAAAGATCAGCGAAGTGCTTAATAATATGTCGAGATTTTATAATCAAGAAACTGATCGTGTGACGCGCAATCTTTCAACCATGCTTGAACCGATTCTTATCACAGGTCTTGGTCTAGGTGTTGGAGTTTTGGTTTTTGCAATTTTGATGCCAATCTATAATATTGCCGGACAAGTGCAATAATATAAAATTGTTTCAGTTTAGTTAAATAATATGTTATTATAATGTTATGATTAATCGAAAAAAAAGAACCGAAACTAAAGGTTTCACTTTGATTGAACTTTTGATAGTGATTGCGATTATTGGTATTTTGGCAGGTGTGGTTTTGGTTAGCACGCAAGGAGCTGTAGTGAAGGCCAGGAGAGCATCCGCATTGACTACCGCATCTAGTACTATGACAGAATTGGTAACATGCCAAGATGATGGAGGCGAAGCAACCAGTAGCGCACCTGTGGCAGGAGAACTTGTTTGCTGTGCGAGCGCTGGTGCTTGCACGGATATTGCAGCCAATAGGGTTGATGGGCATAGTGCAACTTGGCCGTCAATGGCAAATAATCAATGGCAATATGCAAGTGGTTCTGCGGCGGGAACAGTGGCAAGTGGAACATATGAATTCACTTTGACAAAAATTGGTGGAACCGGCGCTGGCGATGATTTGATTACCTGTGACATGGCGACTAATGGTTGCATTTAAAAAAATGTAGGTTGAGTGAAAGTTTAAATATTCGCTAAAAAGAACGGGTCGATTTTTTAGCAAAAGATTAATAATATAAAATTAAAAATATATGAAAAAATATACAAAAGGTTTCACATTGATTGAACTTTTGATTGTAATTGCAATCATCGGTATTTTGGCTGGAGTTATCTTGGTAAGCACAAGTTCAGCAAGAAGCAAAGCTAATGATGCCAAATTTAAATCATACGCCGCAAGTATGAAATCTGCTATAGTTATGGCATGTGGAAATGGTGGATCTAACGTAAACCTTTTAACTGGCGCAGGCACCACTGGTTTCACAGTACTTCCACCTATTGATGTTGCTATATCTTCAACATCCACTAATGCTAATGGTGGTTATGACTGCGATAATGATACTCCTGGTGTTATTCTGACTCCAGCTGCTGCACTTGGAGTTAGTGCGGCATGTCGCGCAGCCACAACCGTTACTCAAACGTCAGTTACTACACCTGCTGGTTGCTAGTATTTCAAAGTTTTCTTAAAAGATGCGACTTAATCGTCGCATCTTTTTTGTTTATCACGAAAAAATGTTATAATAAAAAAATAAAAGGTATTAAAAATTATCTTCAATGGCTAAAAAAATAAATTTTAGAAAAGGGTTTACGACTAAAGAAGTTGTAATTGCTACTGGAGCGCTAGTTATTGTCGGAGTCATATCTTTTGCAGTCTTGAGTGGCATGAGCAGTTCAGTTTCTTTGGCTAAAGAAGCTAAATTTGTCAGTTATGCTTCACAGATGCTAAAAGTGATAGATAGGGCTAATGCCTTGTCTTCTTTTAATAGAATAACAACTCCTGATTGGTCATGTTTGGGAACGTATAGCGCGAAACCTGGTGATTTTTGCTGGGGAGACGAAAATTCCAATATCATAAATAATAGCAATGCAGATTTGGCACTTGCGACAATAGAATCGATTCCAAAAGGCCAAATGTCACCATATAAACTTTTGTATAATCGCGGTGCAGTTTTCAGGATAAATGCGCGAAATATCGAGGTTAAGATTTATGTAGGAGATACTGCAAGAACTAAAATAGTTTGCAGTCAACTCAACATGATTCAAGATCCTGATGATAATTTATCTTGTATTTTACCTTCACCTATTTTGAAAAACTAATAACTAAAAAAAACTAAAAAACTAATAACTGCTAACATATAACATATAACATATAACATATAACATACGGTATACGATTGTTGGCACATTTTTTCTTTTTGTGGTAAAATAGTATTAATTAGTCATATATTATTATTTATTGATTATTAGCATATTATGCTTATCATTTTCTTTATCCTTGGTTTGATTATTGGCAGCTTTCTTAATGCTGTCGTTTATCGTTTGGAAGCAGTCGAATCATTGCTTGAAAGATCGCATTGTCCACATTGCAAGAAAAAGGTCAGATGGTTTGATAATGTTCCTGTTATTAGTTTTATTTTGCTTAGCGCGAGATGTCGAGATTGTGGAGAAAAAATTTCTTGGCAATATCCTGTTGTTGAATTTATAACTGGAATAGTGTTTGCGCTGATAGGCAATTATTTTTTTAATCTCGTCGATTTTTCTTCTTGGGCATTGACCGCTTATTATTTGGTCGTCTTTTCGATCCTGCTTATTATTTTCGTATATGATTTTAAATATATGGAAATCCCTATGCTTATCCTGTGGATTGGTGTGGCTGTGAGTTTGGTATATTTTCTCTATGCTGATTGGCAAAGTTTTAGCTCACTATCTTCAATCTTGGAATTAAGAACTATTTCTGGTATTCTTGGTGGTTTAGTGGCAGGAGGATTTTTCTTTTTCCTGGCTGCTTACTCAAAAGAGACTTGGATGGGATACGGCGATGCATATCTTGGTCTTTTGGCGGGATTGGTTGTGGGTTGGCCAAATATTTGGGGCGCCTTAATGTTGTCATTTATTATTGGCGCACTTATTAGTGTCGGGCTTATTGCTGTTAGGAAAAAAACTATGAAAAGTCAGGTGCCTTTTGCTCCATTTCTGATTACGGGAGTTTTTCTGATGGTTATCTTGCCTCAAATGTTCCCAATGCTAGCAGTCTTGTTCGATTTTTAATGCGCTAGTTTCAAAAGTGTTTAAAAGTGAATATTATAAAAACAAACATGAAAAAAAATATCCATAGAAAAATATCCTCTGCTTTTGATTTTACAATTTATTCTTCAATAAAGCGGGGATTTTCTATTATGGAATTGTTGGTAGTGATGGCGATTTTGTCTATCATGACTGGGGTTCTTTTTGTTTCAGTTGGTGATAGTTCAAAAAAGGATGCTGAAGTTGCCGCTCAGCAAATTTCCGCACAACTCAAGGCCTTACAAAATGAGGCCTTGACTGGAAAAAGAATTGAGGTTCCTGCTAATAGTGGAACATTTATTTCTGCTTGCTATTTTGTTTTTGATACCACTGCTCTGACTTCGTATAAGGTTTCATATTTGGATTGTTCAGCTGCGCCGCAACCAATCGGAAGCGATTTGATTGTGGATTTGAAAAAGAAAAAGGTTACTGTGGATGCTCACACTATTGTTTTTACTTCTCCACGCGGAGAAGTTTCTGGTAATGACAGTGATGTTGTAATTTCATCAACCAAGGATCCAAGCGTGAAGAAATTTGTAAATATGAGTTCAGCTGGCAGCACGGCAACATCTGACACAAATTTGACTGTAACTTGCACTTCTTGGACTTACAGCGATTGGGGCACTTGCCAAGCGGATAGCACTCAAACAAGAACCATTACAAGTTCCAGTCCTGTTGGTTGCACGGGAGGAAATCCTGCTGCCTTATCTCAAGGTTGCGTATATGTACCACCGGTTGAAACTTGCACTTCTTGGACTTACAGCGCATGGGGCGCTTGTCAACCAGATAATACTCAAACAAGAACCATTACAAGTTCCAGTCCTGTTGGTTGTACTGGAGGAACTCCTGAAAGTTTAACTCAAAGTTGCACATATGTTGCGCCTGCTGGAATATGGAATCTCCAGACTAGTTGGTATATAGGCGAATATTGTGAGTCTGGCGCGTTTACGCCTTTAGCTGGGACTAGTTGCACTATTGGAGAACCGTCACGAGACGAATATATTAATTGCACCGATCAAGGGGATGATAGTTATTGCTGTGATCGGATGGGAGGGCACTTGTGTCAGTAGCTAATTAATATTCTCAATATACAATAATGAAATTAAATAAAAATAAAAAAAATATTAAAAGCATCTGTGCTTTATCGGATAAGAAAGGTTTTTCTCTGGTTGAAGTTATTATTGCGATTGCCATATTAACATTGGGCATTTCAGCTATTACAATTCTTATGGCCAGCAACATAAAGAGTTCCAAGGAATCGAAAAATTTAGTTGTTGCGATGGGACTCGCTCAAGAAGGCATTGAATTAGTTAGAAATTTTAAGGATACTGAGACAACATTTAAAAGTTCTGGCGGCGTTAAACCTGACGGAGAATATCGTATAGATACCGAAACTTTATTTGCAGATTTTACAAAGGATGCTACTTCCGATAAGCGATTATACTTAAACAGTGCGGGAGGTTTTTATACTCATGACAACACGTCAGCTGGAATGCAGTCTACAAAATTTTATCGGAAAGCAATAATTTCCAATCAGGCAGCTAATAAGCAAGTTGTAACTACTAGCTTTGTAAGTTGGAACTCAACGGCAGCGGGAGGATTTCCTGAGGACGGTGATGTATCTAAATGCACAATTGGTAATAAATGCATTTCAATAACTTCTGTAATGATGGATATTGAATAAAAATATGAAACAAAAAATCAAATCATACATCAGTGGGAAGAAGTTGAATAGGCGCAAGAATTCTATTTTGAAAAGGCGTGGTTTTTCTTTGATTGAAACTTTAATTGCTATTTTTATTTTTTCTTTCGCTATAGCGATGCTTTCCGGCTCTTTTTCAAGTTTTTTGAAAAATTACGCAACTGAAAAAAGAGAACAGAGAGCGCTTGAGGATGCTCAATATGTATTAAACTTAATGGAAAAAACTATACGCACAAGTATTGTTTCAACTACTGGCGGCTCAGCTTCACTTTCCTTTCAGGGTGCTGATGGAAATATGATTAAGTTGTTTGATAATTCACAATCAAAATGTTTGGCTTATTTGTATGAGGATAAAAAGATGAAACTTTTAACCAAGACTGGTTCGGATACAAATATTAATAGTTGTGGTAATTTTAGCACTGGATACACATCGGCGGATTTAACTGGGGATAATATCGAATCCGTTAAAGTTTCAGGATGGGTTTCAACAGTAGGAAAGCCAGGTCGGGTGAGTATATCATTGGCTGTTAGAGAAGTCGGACAAACTTCGCCTATTAATATTGGCATGACTGTTTCACTACGTGATTTTGATCCAGCTCCAACTTGCACTGATGGGCGTCAGAACGGAACTGAAACAGGAAAAGATTGTGGAGGTTCGTGCCCTACTGCTTGCGCGGCGCCGACATTTTCTTGTACTGGTAGTGTAATAGTTAATGCAACTTTATGCACAGATGACAATATTGGTTTAACTGCAGATACTGCCTATACTGCGGTTGATAGTTGTGGAGCACCTAAATGTGAATATGATTGCAATGCTGGATTTGTAAAAAGTGGAAACTCTTGCATATAAGTGGAATCCATTTTTACGTATATCATTAGTGTTAATGGTGATACTTTATTTGGGCGGATTTGAAGTCCGCTCTTTTGTTTGTTTTTGTGAGTTTTAGTGGATCATACGCAATTTATGGTTTTGCAATCAATAACACTAGATCAGTGTTTTGTGCAACTTTTTTGCTAGCCTATTTTGTTTTTCGGCCAATTGATACGAGAGTATCTCTGAGCTTTTGGATAGTGAGTATTTTATCCAAAAGCGTGCTCGAAAAAGGAAATAGGCTAGCAAAAAATAGAAACTTATTGCTAATATTAATTTAAGCAGAACCATGCATTGCGTGTGACCCGTTTTAGTTTATTTGCAAAAAATTTTCAAGTTTGTGGTATAATTAATTGTGATGAATAGTAAAGAAGCTCAAAATAGAATAGAAAAGTTGCGTAAGGAAATCGATAAACATCGTTATCTTTATCATGTCTTAGATAAACCTGAAATTGAAGATACAGTATATGATTCTCTATTTGAAGAGCTTTTAGATTTAGAAAAACAATTCCCAGAATTTTTTTCAGCTGGAAGCCCCACACAGCGAGTCGGGGCAGAGCCTTTGAAAGGATTTAAAAAAGTACGCCATGCTCATAAGCAATGGTCTTTTGATGATATTTTTGATTTCAAAGGTTTGAAAGCCTGGGACGAAAAAGTGCGGCGCATGATTGAGAAAATAGTAACTAGTAATCAGCAACCAGTAACTAGTAAAAAAGTAAAATTAAATTCAAAAGAAAATCAATTAACCCGTGACGAGTTACCAGTTACTGGTTACGAATTGGAATATGTTTGTGAAATGAAGATTGATGGTTTGAAAATGATCTTGACTTATAAGGACGGGATTCTAGTTGAAGGAGCTACACGTGGCGATGGAGCGGTTGGTGAAGATGTGACTCATAATCTTAAAACAATTCAAAGTTTGCCTATACAATTAAATGAAAAAGTTGATGCAGTGGTTGTTGGAGAATGCTGGCTGAGTAAAAATGAACTCGCTCGTATTAACTCTCAGCGCTTGGAAAACGGAGAAGCAATTTTTGCCAACACTAGAAATGCTGCTGCTGGCAGTATTAGGCAGCTTGATCCGAGAGTAGCATCCAGTAGAAGGCTGGACTCTTTTATTTATGATATAGATGAAATTCAAGTGACTAGTAACTCGTCACTAGTCACTGGGGAAGAAATTCTAAATTCTAAATTCCAAATTCCAAACACGCAGACTGAAGAACTTGAACTGCTGGAAAAGTTTGGATTCAAGGTGAATCAAGATAGGAAACTTTGTAAAAGTATTGATGAGATTCAAAAATTTTATGAAAAATGGATTGAACTGAAGGACAAGCAGCCATATGAAATTGATGGCATTGTCATCAAACTCAATTCCCGTCAGTTGCAAGAATCTTTGGGTTATACTGGCAAATCACCTCGCTGGGGAATCGCATATAAATTTCCGGCTCAAAAAGTGACAACTATTGTCGAAGATATAAAGGTACAAGTAGGGCGCACCGGAGCTTTGACGCCCGTAGCACATCTTCGCCCAGTGCGTGTGGCAGGCTCTACAGTGAGCCGGGCGACCCTTCATAATGAGGATGAGATAAAGAGGCTTGATGTCAGGATTGGTGACACTGTGGTCATCCACAAAGCTGGAGACGTCATTCCAGAGGTTGTCGAAGTGATGAAAAAGCTTAGAACAGGTAAAGAAAAGGCTTTCAACATGCCCAGTAAATGTCCTATTTGTGGCGGCCCAGTCCAAAGACAAATAACCGGTAATCAGCAATCAGTAACCAGTAATCGGTCACCAGTAATCAGTAATAGGAAGAAACAAATAGCCGAGGACCAGTTACCAGTTACTAGTTACCAGTTACCTGAATTAAGTGCGGCACATTATTGTTTGAATCCTAAATGTTTTGCAGTTGAGAAGGAACAAATAATCCATTTTGTTTCACGCAAAGGATTTGATATTGTTGGACTTGGAGAAAAAATTGTCGAGCAACTTTTGCAGGAAGGAATAATTTCCAATGTGGCTGATATTTTTGAATTGACGGAAGGTGATTTGAAACCGCTTGAACGATTTGCTGAAAGGTCAGCTGAAAAGCTTATTGAATCCATTGGGAAAAGCAAAGGCATTTCCTTAGAGAAATTTTTGTATTCCTTGGGAATTAGATTTGTTGGCGAGGAAACGGCAGTTTTAGTAACCAGTAACTTGCAACTAGTAACTAGTGAAAAAATACAAAATCTGGAAGATTTGGTAGACGTGTTTGCTGATATAAATATTGATAATTGGAAAAGTATCAAGGGTATTGGAGAAAAGTCAGCGGAAAGTTTATCCGTTTGGTTTAGTGAAGAAGATAATATCCAGCTGCTCAGGAAGATGCATGAATTAGGAGTCGAGCTGGAAATGGAAAATAAAAATGGCGCAGTAAGAAGCTATAAGCTGGCTGGTCAAACATTTGTTTTGACTGGAGAGTTGTCAGCCTTTACAAGGGATGAGGCTAAGGATATGATAAGGAAAAGGGGCGGCAGCGTTTCTTCATCGGTAAGCAAGAAAACGGATTACGTTGTGGCTGGGGAAAATGCCGGATCAAAATATGACAAAGCTGTAAAATTAGGGGTGAATGTTATAGATGAGGAAGAATTTGTGAAATTGTTAAGTGAATAATATCTAGGGTAATAAATCTCAAATCTCAATGACAAATGCCAAATAAAATCCAAAATCTTAAATCCTAAATTTTGGGAATTGGGATTTGAGTCATTTATTTGATATTTAGATTTTGACATTGAGATTTGCAAATTTATGTTAAGTAAAGAGGAAATATTACATATCGCGACACTTGCCAGAATTGGAGTGACTGAAAAGGATGTCGAAAAATATCAACATGATTTGTCTGAAATCTTAGACTATTTCAAGAAATTGGAAGAAGTCGATGTTGAAGATGTTGAACCAATTGGTCACATTACTGGTATGTTGAATACTTTTCGTACAGACAAGCATGAAGATTTTGGGTTAATTGGAAAAGAGGCTATCATGAAAAATGTGCCTGAAATTAAGGATGGATGCATTAAGGTAAAAAGCGTACTATAGTAATAAATAACTAGCAACTAGCAACTCGTAACTCGTAACTAGTAAAATATGTATTCTTTATAACTAGCAACTAGTAACTCGTAACTAGTAACTCGTAACTAGTAAAATGGGTATCCTTTCAATTATTGCTGATTACCAGTTACTGATTACTAGTTATTTTAAGTTAGATTACCAGTTACTGATTACTAGTTATTTTAAATTATGATTAGAGATTTACATCAGAAACTTATAAATAAGGAAATTACTTCAGTTGAATTGACGGAGCAATATTTTTCAGTGATCGAAGAAAAGGATAAGGAGATTGGCGCGTATTTGACGCTAACTAAAGAACTTGCTATGCAGCAAGCCAGATTTGTTGACGAAAAGATTTCAAAAGGTGAAGAAATAGATTTATTGGCCGGAATACCATGCGCAATCAAAGACAATCTTTGTGTGGATGGGTATCGAACAACGGCTGGAAGTAAAATTTTGGATAATTATATTGCACCTTATGATGCGACTGTGATTAAGCGGCTCAAAGAAAGCGCTGCTGTTATTCTTGGCAAGACTAATATGGATGAATTTGCCATGGGCTCATCAACTGAAAACAGCGCCTATCAAATAACAAGAAATCCAGTCGACACTTCAAGAGTTCCTGGAGGGTCTTCTGGCGGAAGTATTGCTGCTGTGGCGGCAGGTGAAGCTGTTTGGTCATTGGGAACAGACACTGGCGGCTCTATTCGTCAACCAGCTTCTCTTTGCGGAGTGGTTGGACTCAAACCGACTTATGGACGAGTTTCGCGTAGCGGCGCAATTGCTATGGCCTCGAGTCTTGATCAAATAGGACCAGTTGCGACAAGTGTAGAAGACGTTGCTATCATTTTGTCTCGCATTTCTGGACAAGACCCTATGGATGCAACTACTGCAAGAAGCGGAGATAAAAAATACGAAGACTATTTGACTGGTGATATTACTGGTAGCATTATCGGTGTTCCGAAAGAATATGTCGAAAGCTTGGAAGGTGAAATAAAAGAAGTTTTTGAAAAGTCATTGGAAAAATTCAAAAGTCTTGGCGCAAAAATTGAAACTATAAGTCTTCCGAATGCTCAGTATGCATTGCCTACATATTACATAATTATGACAAGTGAGGTTAGTTCGAATCTCGCTCGTTTTGATGGGATTAAATATGGCTTAAAAGTGAATGACTTATCCGAATCAGTATCCGAATTAAATCCAAATGAAAACTCAAATGCAATTCCAAGAACTTTATTGGAAACATATTTGGACACTAGAAAAATTGGATTCGGCGACGAAGTTAAGAGGAGAATAATGCTTGGAACGTACGCTCTAAGTAGCGGCTACTATGACGCATACTATGTTAAGGCTCAAAAGGTTCGAGCTTTGATTCGCAAGGATTTCGAGGAAGCTTTCAAAAAAGTTGATTTTATTTATTCTCCGACAACTCCTGAAGTTGCATTTAAGATTGGTGAAAAAACCAGTGACCCACTCAAGATGTATCTTGGTGATATTTATACTGTGACTGCAAACATGGCTGGCGTTCCAGCAATTTCATTTCCTATTGGGTTTCAAACCGTTGAAGACAAAGACCTTCCGATTGGTGGACAGATAATGGGAAAATGGTTTGATGAAGAAGGAGTACTTAATGTGGCACATACGTACGAAATAAATAAATAGTTTTTATTTATAATGGGGTTTCATGATTTAATTTGTTTTCTAATTTCTAATTTCTAATTTAGAATTTTGAATCAATTTTTAATGAATTAATTTTTAATCATTAAAGCATTGAGATATTCGAATTTTATTCGAAATTTTTGCTCCAAGCTTATCCCTTGAGGACAAAATTCATAATTTGAAATTATTTAAATTCGTGGATTACGACCTGCAAAATTTTATAGACATACTCGTTGCGATATTAAGTGGTTTTTATTACTCCTCTTTCATGTTGACTGTAAAAATTTTAGCTGGCATATATCTGTTCGTACTATTGGTTGATATTATCTTGATGCTTATTCTTCGCGATGTTCCGTCGCATCTTCGTGTTGGATTAAGAGGTACTGACATTCCACTGGTTTCAAAAAGTAAGATGCAAAAACGTTGGGATAAAGTTAAGAAGCGACTTAAAGATGGAAATCCATCGCAATATAAAGTTGCGATTATTGAAGCTGACGCGATTGTAGAAGAAATTTTGGATGGTATTGGATATAAGGGTGCCAACATGACAGAGAAACTTGAAAGCGTTGGTGCGGCTCATTTGGATGATCATTTGGAATCCTTGAAGGGTGTGCATTTGATAAGAAATAGGATTGTGCACGAGGCAGACTATGAGATTGATGAAACTACTGCAAGTGCTGTAATTGGCGTTTATGAGAACTTCTTGAAATACCTTGAATTTATGGAATAACATATTTTGCAATTATTTCCGAAAAAACAACGTTTTTATTGACGTTGTTTTTTATTACTTACGGGTCGTTTTTTGCTGAAAATTCTCTGGCTCGCTTCTGCCGGTTCGAGTCCTTTCTTTAATCGCTTGCTTAGTTCCGCGTCGCTCGATTGCCGCCGCAATCTCACTCCTTGTCCGCGGCAGCGCCAAATCCTCGCTCGCTCGAATTTGTCGGCGCACGCTGCGTCGCCATTCTGCTGAATGTCGACTTGCTTGCTTCTGCCGGTTCGAGTCCCTTCGAACTCATACAATTTCAAAAAAGTCACACCCTTTTTGGGGTGTGACTTTTTTGAAATAATGCGGGACCGAAGGGACTCGAACCCTCGACCTATTGCGTGACAGGCAATCGCTCTAACCAGCTGAGCTACGATCCCATAAATTGTATAAAGTATTTTGTATAAAGTATAACGTATGAATACATCATACATAATACCAAATACATCATACTGCTATGTAGCAGGGGCGGGACTCGGACCCGCGACCCCAGCCTTATGAAGGCTGTGCTCTAACCAACTGAGCTACCCTGCCAACTCAACAAATAACTTATAACTAACCACAAACAACCGTGGGTTTTTGTTATAGGTTATGAGTCATAAGTTGTAGGTCAACTTTGTTGCGGGAGTAGGATTTGAACCTACGACCTCGTGGTTATGAGCCACGCGAGCTGCCAGACTGCTCCATCCCGCTATATATAACATTCCTAATTATACGCATTTTTTGAATATTGTCAAACATGCTTATTAGTAACCATTGAAATCATAAAAAGTGCATAAAAGCCTTGCAACTGAGCCAGTCTTCGGCTATAATAGATAAGTACTACTTTGAGTTAATACAAATAAAAACATGACATTAAAATCGTACCTTTGGGGAATGCGCACAGCTGCAATTCTTTCACTCGCGGTCTGGGTTTTGGTTTTAAGGCAAATTGATCCTGATTCCTCTGGGATAGCTGGAAAATTTCTCTTCTTTGCATCGACATTTCTTTTTTTAGCAGGTTGGCTAATTCTTTTTTTTACTTGGCTAAGAAAGAAAATTGGGGGAGGGGAGGAAGTTGCTTTGACCTATCTCGGCATTAGTTTCAGGCAAGGCATATTTATAGCATTTTTGGCAATCTTATTGCTGCTGATGCAAAGTTTACGTGTTTTGACTTGGTGGGACAGCATGCTCACTGTTGCAGGAATACTACTAGTTGAATTATATTTTCTAACGAGAAGGTAAATATTTGTATTAAAACAAGAAATTGTTAAATGGTTAAATTGTTGAATGGCTGGCTAAGCTATCTTTTAACAATTTAACAATGTAACAGTATGACAATTTAAATTATGGCAAAAGAAAAAAAGATAGCAGGAAGTGAATATGGTGCCAAATCCATTCAGGTTTTGGAAGGACTTGATCCGGTTAGAAAGCGCCCCGGAATGTATATTGGTGGAACATCCACCGAGGGTCTTCATCATTTGATTTGGGAAGTTGTGAATAATTCAATCGATGAAGCAATGGCTGGTCATGGAGATGATATTTTGGTTCAACTTTTACCTGATAATATTATTTCAGTCCGAGATTATGGACGTGGAATTCCAGTTGAAATCCATCCACAAACTAAAAAGTCAACATTGGAAACTGTTTTGACGGTTTTGCATGCTGGGGGAAAATTCGGGGGGGATGGATATAAGATTTCCGGAGGACTTCATGGTGTGGGTGTCTCAGTTGTTAATGCCCTTTCTTCATGGACTAAAGTTGAGGTTTGCCGCGAAGGAAAACTTTGGGTGCAAGAATTTAAAAAAGGTATTTCACAAGGGAATGTGAAGGCTGTTGGAAAATCAGACCGCACTGGAACAACTATCACTTTCAAGGCTGACTCAGAAATATTTCCAGAAATTAAATACAGCTGGACTAAAATTTTGGATTACGTTCGTCAACAGGCATATCTTACCAAAGGTGTGAAAATTGTTGTGGAGGATAGGCGCGAAGCAACGGCTCCAGATTTGGATTATAAAATTCGAAGACACGGATTTTATTTTGATGGAGGAATTGTTTCTTTCGTGAAATTCTTGAATCGAGGAAAAGTTGTGAAGAATGATATTCCTGTTTACGTTGAAAAAAATGTAGACGATGTGGCTGTGGAAATTTCCTTGCAATACACCGATGGATATAAGGAGCATCTTTATTCTTTTGCTAATAACATTTTTACACCGGAAGGTGGAATGCATGTGACTGGTTTTAAGATGGCGCTGACTCGCGTGCTTAATGACTACGCCAAGAAAAATAATCTCATTAAGGAAAAAGATGGGGGAATGACAAGCGAAGATTTAAAGGAGGGTCTTACAGCTGTTGTCAGTGTCAAACTTCGTAACCCTCAATTTGAAGGACAGACCAAATCTAAACTTGGAAATGCTGAAGTTCGTGGAATTGTTTCCAGTATCACTTCCGAAGGTCTGGTTGAATATTTGGAAAAAAATCCAGGTAACGCCAAGTCAATGATTGATAAATGTCTTTTGACGGTAAGGGCAAGAATTGCTGCCAGAGCTGCTAAGGATGCAGTGCTTCGTAAGGGAGCATTGGAGGGTATGACGCTGCCAGGAAAGCTTGCAGACTGCACAACACGTAATGCAGAACTTTCTGAACTTTACATTGTAGAGGGAGACTCTGCTGGAGGCTCAGCCAAACAAGGAAGAAACCGAATGTTTCAAGCTATTTTGCCGTTGCGAGGAAAATTGGTGAATGTGGAAAAAACAAGTTTGGATAAAGTGGTGAAGTCTGATACTTTGAAACCGATTATTATTGCCCTAGGTTGCGGAATTGGAGAAACTTTTGATGCAAGCAAAATTAGATACGGAAAAATCATAATCATGGCCGATGCCGACGTTGATGGTTCGCACATTCGCGTGCTTCTTCTGACTTTCTTCTATCGATATTTCGAAGAGCTCATTACGAATGGAAACATTTACATTGCTCAACCGCCACTCTATAGAATTCAAAAAGGAAAAGATGTGCGTTGGGTTTATAATGATGAAGAAAAAGATAAGATTATTGAAGAATTGAGATTGAAAGCGGCTGATAAAGCGGCTGATAAAGCTTCAGAAAAAAAGGCTGCTGCGAAAAAAGTTGCTGAAGAACATGGAGATGAACTCTCACAAGAAGAAATTGAAGCTGAAGGCGGAGATGTTGAAAAAATTGCTGGTGTAACCATCCAACGATATAAAGGTCTTGGAGAAATGAATCCACAACAATTGTGGGACACTACTATGGATCCTGAACATCGCAAGATGATGAAAGTTGAAATTGAAGATGCTGAAGAAGCTGACAGAGTGTTTGATGTGTTGATGGGCAGCGATGTTGAGCCACGTCGTCGCTTCATTCAAACTCACGCTAAGAGTGTGAAGAATCTGGATGTCTAAAAAGCTTATAACTTACAACTCATAACCAATAACAGAATACAAAAAACAAAACTCACCGTAAAAAGTGGGTTTTACTTTTTTTATAAAAAATATGTTTAATAAATTCAATAAAAATGCTACAATAAATATAAGTAAAATACTAAATAAATTAATTGAAATATTAAGAAGACTTGTATTATGTACAAAATACACTCTACTTAATACTTTCTACATGCATTTATGAATCCAGTGCAAACATGGGGAGGAGCAATCGCAAGTTCACTCGTTGGTTTATGGGGAAGATTTATTAATTTCATTCCGACATTGGTTGGTGCTCTGCTTGTTTTTTTATTGGGAATGATTGTGGCATCTGTTCTTGGAAAAGTTGTAGAAAGAATTGTGAGAGCTATGCGCATTGATGGGGCTATTGAGAGGCTGGCAATCAGTGAAAAATTGAAAGAGCATGGCATTGAGATGAGTGTTTCAACTTTACTTGGCAAATTGGTGCAATGGTTTTTGGTCTTGGTTTTTCTTATGGCAGCAACTGACATTCTTGGACTCGACCAAGTTACAAGTTTTTTGAACAGTGTTATTTTATATCTGCCAAACGTTGTTGTGGCAACTATAGTTTTGACAATCGCATTCTTGCTCAGTAGTTTGATGTATGCAATCGTTCGCTCAAGCACGAAGGCAGCCGGTGTTATGAGTGCAACTCTTTTGGCTACACTTATTAAATGGTCGATTATTGTTTTCGGACTTTTGGCTGCACTTATACAATTGGGAATTGCAACGTCTTTGGTAAATACTCTTTTCATTGGACTTGTGGCTGCACTTTCTTTGGCTATCGGACTTGCTTTTGGTTTGGGTGGCAAAGATGAAGCGGCTTTAATTTTGAAGAAAATCCGTGAAGAAATAACTGAGAAGAAATAATAATCGTATTAAGTGGAAAAGTTTACTCAAAATAAAAGGAAAGGATTCACCCTGATAGAACTTTTGATTGTCATTGCAATCATCGGTATTTTGGCGAGCGCCATTTTGGTTAATGTGAGTAGCGCAAGAGTGAAAGCAAGGGATGCAAAAAGAAAAACACAACTTCTTTCCGTCAGAACTGGACTTGAAATGTATTACGCTGCTCATGGCAAATATCCGCCTGCCGGAGGTTGCGCTTATGGAACCAATTGTTACGTTCATAGCACATCAGCTTTAAATTGGATTCCAGCTTTGTCGGCTGAAATCGGCAACTTGCCAGCAGACCCTATTAATAACACTGATGGGCCGTGGGTTGCTGGACACTACGCGTATTCTTACGGAAATGTTTCGGTGGATGGTCAAAACTATGATCTTACTGCTCAATTAGAAAGTCCTTCGGATCCTGATAGGTGCGAGGTAAGACATTATACCTTTTATTTTGATGATCAACCCTGGTGTGATGCGCCAAACGATATGTATTCCAAGCAGATTTATGAAGTTTCACGATGATTTCAAAAAAGCGGACAATAAGAATCTTCATAATTTTTCAAGTATTCCAGGGTGAAAATGATTAAATAAAAACTGCAATAGTGAGGAATAATTTTTTTAGAATTTTTCAGGTAGTTGAATGTAGAATTTAAGCTACTTTAAAATTTAAATTTATGCTTAAAATTTGCTTTATTTGAAGCAAATTTTTGCGTTTAAGGAAATAATAAAAAAATACTACTGCTAAAAGCTTGACACATATTTTGTTTCTGTTATCATGGATTTACGTCCAAAAAAAATGTTCTAAGAAAAAAGCATCTTGAGCAAAAAAATGAGACAAAAATTTAGTGGGTGAGTTCGGGAGCTCTTTTATGTGTGCCTCGAAATTCACTTCCAAAGTGAGTTTTTTAATTGGCCTTCAAAATTTTGAATTTTGACCGGACAATATATGCCCGAAGGGCGATTCCTTAAAAATAGTGCTGAAACAACATCATCTAATTTTACTAGTTACGAGTTACTAGTTACTGATTACTAGAAGAAGTTTCCGCATTATTAGTAGCTTTACAATTTTGGTCTATTGTGAATACGTGTGGTATGTAGTGATTAGCGGAATTGCATACTGGGCGCAGCCATCACAATTAGTCAATAAGTAGGTCGTGCATATATGCTTGCTGCATATATCACATCAAAAACGATTTCAAAGAGTTTGAAATGTTTGTTCAAAAGGTAGTTATCAATTTCTCATTTTCGAATGAGTAAAGTAGGAGTGGTCCTATATTAAGTGATTGTTAACTGCTAACCGTTAAATAAAGAAAGGTTACTTAACGTATATGGTGGATGCCTTGACTGAAATAAGCGATGAAGGACGCAGCTGGCTGCGATAATCCTCGGGGAGCTGTTAAGCAAGCTTTGATCCGGGGGCCTCCGAATGGGGCAACCCTTCCAGTTTTTACTGGAAACCGTAAACTGAATTCATAGGTTTACGGAGCGAACCCTGGGAATTGAAACATCTTAGTACCAGGAGGAATAGAAAACAATATGTGATTCCCCAAGTAGTGGCGAGCGAACGGGGAAAAGTCTAAACCGTGCCTTCGGGCACGGGGTTGCGAGGTAATTGGACTCTGTTGACAGGGGTCAGATGTAAATCATTAGCAAAATACTCTGGAAAGTGTAACCACAGCGGGTAATAGTCCCGTATGCGAAAATCATTTACATTAGATGCAATTATCCTCAAGTAAGGCGGGACCAGAGAAATCCTGTCTGAATCTGGGAGTACTACTCTTCCAAGACTAAATATTATTTCAGATCGATAGCGAACTAGTACCGTGAGGGAAAGGTGAAAAGCATCCCGATGAGGGAGGTGAAATAGAACTGAAACCATATACTAACGTAGAGTTGGAGCGGTTGCTTGCAACCGTGACAGCGTGCTTTTTGCAGAACGAGCCAACGAGTTAATTTTATGCGGCTTGCCTAAGGAGCAAACACTCCGGAGGCGTAGTGAAAGCGAGCCTGAATAGGGCGTTCGTCGCATGGATTAGACCCGAAGCCGGGCGAGCTACATATGAGCAGGGTGAACCTTGGGTAATACCAAGGGGAGGCCCGAACCCACGAGCCGTGCAACACTCGGGGATGACTTGTGTGTAGGGGAGAAATTCCAATCGAGCTCGGCAATAGCTGGTTCTCTCCGAAATAGCTTGAGGGCTAGCGTCATGACATTACATCCAAGAGGTAGAGCTACTGGATGAGAATTCGCGGTTCGCCGTAGGGTTTTCAACCAAACTCCGAATTCTTGAAGATGCGTACCATGGCAGTCAGAATTCCGGCGCTAAGGTCGGAACTCAAAAGGGAAACAGCCCAGATCGTCGTCTAAGGTCCCCAAATCTATACTAAGTGGAAAAGGAAGTGAAGTTTCTTAAACATCTAGGAGGTTGGCTTAGAAGCAGCCATCCTTTAAAGAGTGCGTAACAGCTCACTAGACCAGAGACTTTGCGCCGAAAATGTACCGGGGCTAAGTATAGTACCGAAGACACGGGCTTGCATTTATGCAAGCGGTAGGAGAGCGTTCCATATGCACTGAAGCCAAAGGGGCGACCCATGGTGGAGCGTATGGAAGTGAGAATGTTGGCATGAGTAACCACAATGTGCGTGAAATCCGCACACACCGTAAGTCTAAGGTTTCCTGGGCAATGTTGATCATCCCAGGGTTAGTCGGTCCTAAGGCGAGGCTGAAAAGCGTAGTCGATGGACAGCAGGTTAATATTCCTGCACTACAATATTATTCGATGGAGTGACGTATTCTAGTATGTTTCGCGCCTTAATGGATTGGTGTAGACATAGTGAGGACGCCCCGTAGGCAAATCCGCGGGACACAAATCCAAGCTATGGCTCAATGTTAAGCTACGGCTTAATAGAGGAAACAAAGCAGGGTACCAGGAAAAGCTTCTAAGGCTAATAATATTGTATCCGTACCGAAAACCGACACAGGTAGACGAGGCGAGTAGCCTAAGGTGAACGGGAGAACCTTCGTTAAGGAACTCGGCAAAAAAACTAGACGTAAGTTCGCGAGATGTCTTCCCGGCTCGTATCACATTGCATGTGATACTCACAGTCAAAAGCTAAAAGTCTATAAAGTCTATAAAGCAAAATACAAAATGCTTGATGGACTTTCGACTTGATGGACTTTGGACTTGCGAAGTATCGCGCGTAGCGTGATACGAGTTGGGCGCAGTGAAAATTTCCCAAGCGACTGTTTACCAAAAACACAGGTCTCTGCAAACCCGTAAGGGGAAGTATAGGGGCTGACACCTGACCAGTGCTGGAACGTTAAGGGGGGTGGTGAGAGCTATTCCTTGAAGCGCCAGTGAACGTCGGCGATAACTATAATCGTCCTAAGGTAGCGAAATTCCTTGTCAGGTAAATTCTGACCCGCATGAAAGGTGTAACGACTTGGGAACTGTCTCAACGAAGGACCCGGTGAAATCGCAATGACAGTGAAGATGCTGTCGACCTACAGCAAGACGAAAAGACCCCGTGGAGCTTTACTACAACTTGGTATTGGATTGAGATTTTGGTTGCCGAGAATAGGTGGGAGACTTCGAAGCTGCGCTTCCGGGCGCAGTGGAGTCGACAGTGGAATACCACTCTATCAAAGTTTTAATTCTAACCCTCCTCTGTTAAGAGGTTGGAAGAAAATTAGCAAGAAAATAGTAAGCGAAACTTTTATTAGTCATTCAGTGAGTACATATCCCCATTTTCTAGCGTAGCGAGCGAAATGCCCCAATTTGTTTGGGCAATTTCCGAGCGAGCGACGAAAATATGTGCCATAGGCCATATTTAATTCGGATTATGTCAGTGCTGCAAATGACGTTTGCCGCGATAGTGATATCGCAGCGACGCTTAGTATAATTCTTACTATGCATTTTCTCTTCTCTTACCAGAGGGGGAACAGTGCCTGGTGGGTAGTTTGACTGGGGCGGTCGCCTCCTAAATGGCAACGGAGGCGTTTACAAAGGTTGGTTAGGTCCGGATGGAAATCGGACTGATAGCGCAAAAGTACAAACCAGCTTTACTGCAAGACCCATAAGTCGATCAGTTACGAAAGTAGAATTTAGTGAACCGACCGTAGCATGTAGATGCGCGGAAGATCATCAGATAAAAGTTACCCCGGGGATAACAGGCTGATCCCTCCCAAGAGTCCACATCGACGGAGGGGTTTGGCACCTCGATGTCGGCTCATCGCATCCTGGGGCTGGAGAAGGTCCCAAGGGTTTGGCTGTTCGCCAATTAAAGCGGTACGCGAGCTGGGTTCAAACCGTCGTGAGACAGGTTGGTCTCTATCTGCTGTAGGCGTGAATGTTTGAGGGAGCTCTTTCCTAGTACGAGAGGACCGGAAAGAACAAACCTCTGGTGTATCGGCTGTTCCGCCAGGAGCACTGCCGAGTAGCTATGTTTGGAATAGATAACCGCTGAAAGCATCTAAGCGGGAAGCTAGTCCCAAGATTAGACATTATGTGTAATTTATTACACTGAAATCTCCTAGAAGAATACTAGGTTGATAGGCTTTAGATGTAAGTCTCGCAAGGGATTGAGTCAAGAAGTACTAATAGATTTATTAATCTTTCTAAATTTTTATGGTTAGCAGTTAAGAGTTACTTAATTGTTGATTAGCAAATTTTGAACTCTATATATTGAACGAAAAGACCAATGGCAATTTTTTGAGACCAGAATTCTGGTGACTCTTGCGACTGGGTTACACCTCTTCCCATCCCGAACAGAGCAGTTAAGACAGTCCGCGCCGATGGTACCTCCATGAGGGAGAGTAGGTCGTCGCCAGAATCCTGTTCTCAAAAAATATTTACGATACAAACCTGCAAAAGGTTTGTTTTTTGTTATCTGAAATTTGACAATATTACCATTAATGCTAGTATATATGTAACATAGATAGGGTTACCGATCTGTGCGCTAGCATCGCTAGTGTAATTAAGGTACGCCTGTGAATTTCTTAAGTTTCCGGAAACTTTTGAAACTCACAGGTTTTTTTTATTTTTAAAAATATTTTAGGTGAGGTTTTTACTGGCGTGCTTGACCTGTCGTTCACGAACGACTGGTTCAACCCGTCAGTCGTGACTGACGGGTTGTTTTTTTGTGTCAAAAAAGTTAAGATAGAGTTGTTGATTAAAATTTTTTTAAATTTTTAAATTTATAGATTAACCCTGTTAAATCCGCCAAAGGCGGTGCAGGGCAATTTAACAGGGTAAATGCAAAATCCAACAATAGTTAAAAGAGTAGTTATTATATCTTTGTTCATCCTTCTTTTCAGTCTAACGGGATATATTATATATTTTATCACTGCTCCTGAACCTACTTGCTTTGATAAAAAACAAAATCAAGCAGAAAAAGGAATCGATTGTGGTGGAACTTGTCAGCCTTGCAAAGAGGACATTCAAACTCAGGATATTGTTATTAAAGAAGTGGCTGTAGCGCTGGGTGGAAACAATACTTATGATGTTGTCGCTAAAATAGCAAACCCAAACAACACTCTTGGCGCCAGTGTTTTGCAATACACTTTTATATTGAAAGATGCCGCTGAAAATGTCATTGCAACCAAGGAAGGAACAACTTTTATTCTTCCAGCTGATTCAAAATATGTGCCTGAACTAGGACTTCAAGCTGAAAATGGAGCAGTGCCGACGAAAGTGGAGCTTGTTGTTGGAGAAATAAAATGGGAAAAATTGAATGACACAGGAAAGCCGCAAATAGGAGTATATAATAAAAATTTCAGTGAAAGTGCGACTGGAAATGGTGGCGAAGCAAGAGGTGTTATTAGAAATGAAAATAGTTACAACTTAAATAAAATATTTGTCACAATAATACTTCGCAGTGAAAATGGCGATATTATCGGAATAAATAAGACAGAAAAAAACACTGTTCGCGCCAAAGAAGAAAGAGATTTTGTGCTCACTTGGCCATATGCTTTGACTGCTTCAGTTCAAAATATAGAAGTCGACACTGAGTCGAATGTTTTTGATCCCCAAAATTTTTCCTTCCCAGTACGGTAATAACAAACAACAAACAACTAACAACAAACAACAAACAACATACAACATACAACAAGCAATTGATAACTAACAACAAACAATATACAACAAAAGCTAAGTTAAACACAAAAAGATTCGTATTATAGTTGTTGCTGGTTGTAAGTTGTAAGTTGTAAGTTTTCACTATGATTAGTAAAATCTTAAAAATCGACTGGGTTTTATTGCTGAGCACAATGCTGCTGCTGGGCGTTGGCTTGGCTGTGCTTTATAGTATTTCGATGGCAAAACCAGATGATGAAAGTCTGAGCATTTTTTGGCGTCAAATGATTTTTGCAGGAATAGGGATGGTAGGAATGATTTTTTTTGCTGCCACCAATTATCAAAATTTCAAATTGCAAAGCACCCCTATATATTTTTTAACCCTGCTGGTTTTGATTGGGGTGCTTATTTTTGGAAAAAATGTTCGCGGAACTGCGGGTTGGATTGGCATCGGTACTTTTCATATTCAACCAGTGGAAATCGCAAAGCTATCGCTCATCATTTTTTTAGCCAGTTTTATTTCGCAAAAAAAGATGGAACTGGGCGAGACAGGAAGGTTGATTGCGTCATTGATTCTCTCTGGGATTATGATTTTTTTCGTCATCAAACAACCCGACTTTGGAAGCGCGATGGTGTTGGTGGGAATTTGGATTGGGATGACACTTGTTTCGGGCATTAGCACTAAAAAGATTGTTGCTATTATAGTTTCAATCATATTGATTTCAATCACAGGCTGGTTTTTTATGCAGCCATATCAAAAAGATCGCATCTTGAGCTTGGTTAATCCCAGTGCGGTTGATCTTCGTGGTGCTGGATATAACGTGAATCAATCGATGATTGCAGTTGGATCTGGAGGTTTGACAGGCAAGGGAATTGGACACGGCAGTCAATCTCAACTCAACTTTTTGCCGGAAAAGCACACTGATTTTATTTTCGCCTCCATTGCTGAAGAACTCGGACTACTTGGAGCACTTTTTGTGGTCGGACTTTTTGGCGTTATGTTTTATCGAATGCGCCTGATTGCTATGAGCGCCCCTGACAATTTTGGTTTTCTTATTACGGTTGGGATTATGCTGATGTTTTTCGTCCAAGTCTTTGAAAACATTGGAATGAACATCGGTATTATGCCAGTTACCGGAATTCCGCTCCCACTTTTAAGTTACGGCGGAAGCTCCCTCATTGTCGTTATGGCCAGCATTGGAATCTTGAGTAGTATCAATTCCCGAAGGGAAACGACGATTTCACAAGAATACTAGGCTCAGGAATTAGGAGGTAGGAATTAGGTTGTAGGGTACGGAAGCAGGAAGTAGGATTTACGTTTTAGGTGAAATGCAAAAATTTGAGCAAGAAAAAAACCGCCCCTTGCAAGTCATTGACTTGTAGGTAGCGGCTGAAAGTTAATTCATATCTTGGCATTCATATCTTGGCGTTGTATTTGGTCTTCTTCCTGATCATTAGTTGTTTTAATAACCAAAAAGTCTCCATTCTCGAGACTCACCTCACCATTATCAGTGCTGATTCCAGTCTCTATTTCGCCGGAAATCGTTTTGCCGTTTTCGTCAACTCCAATGAAAACGTATTTACCCCTATCGAGGCAGAGCAGTACTTTCTCATCCATTGCTTTGACAAGAAGCGTGCCATCCTTAGGCATTTTGATGGAGTTAGGATTGCATTCGAAAGCAAAAACTGGAAAACAGATTACGAATGAAATGATAAGTGTGATTGTGGAAAGAACTGTTTTCATGGGTAGTCTCCTTGGACTCTGGGATTTTGTTGCGCTGATTCGATGAATCATCAACCATATATAATACACCCAAATTGCCATTTTGTCAATACTATGCCTAAACATGGCTGCGCATAGCCATTTCCGGGGGTATGAATTTTTCTTAAAACCTAGCACTTAGCACCTGAAACCTACCTCCTATAACCTATAACCTAATTCCTAACTCCTAATTCCTAGCCAAGAATTGACATCCTAGCAAAATACTGCTATTCTATCTGAAGTTAATAAAGCCTAAATAAACGGACAAATAACGTGAAATGGAGAGAGTAGGAAGCTTAGCAGCGCCATTTACTGCAAAGTACCCCGATGATCCTGTTACATTTAAATGTTCAAATGAACAAAATGACAAATGCAATCACACTTAAGGCAACAATCCGAACAGAAATCGGAAAAAAAGCTGATAAATTGAGAAAACAGGATTTGATTCCTGCAGTAATGTATGGAAACAAAATTGCTGCTGAGAATATTTCAGTAAATTACAACGAATTTAAAAAAGTATATTCTAAGGCTGGGGAAAGCGCCTTGGTGCAACTTGAAGTTGAAGGAAAAAAACTTAATGTTTTGATTCATGACATTCAATTAGCTCCAATGAGCGGAAAAGTTACTCATATTGATTTTTTTCAAGTAAATATGAAAGAAGAAGTGGAAACTGAAATTCCGTTGGAATTTGTCGGTGAAGCCCCTGCTGTTAAAGCACTTGGTGGTGTTTTGATTAAGAATATGGATGAAATTTCAGTAAAATGTCTCCCATCTGATCTTCCAGAAAAATATGAAATCGACATCTCAGTACTTGCAACTTTCGATGATGTTATTTCAGTTAAAGATTTGAAAATTTCTGACAAAGTTGAAATTCTTTTGGATGGTGAAACAGTAATCGCCTTGGTTTCTGCACCTCGCACAGAAGAATCACTTTCAGAACTTGATACCAAAGTTGAAGAAGATGTTTCTAAAGTTGCCGGAGTAGTGAAAGAAGAAGCTGCACCAGTAGAAAAGAAATAGTCTATTGACTAAATATGGTTTTTCAAAAAAAACAGCATTCGTGCTGTTTTTTTTGTGCTTGGAATGTTTTTATGATAAAATAATAACATTGATAATGCTTAAAAATCGAAAGAAAAATATGATAAAAAATAAATTCTTAGTGTTCTTTTTCGTGCCGATTGTTTTTTTTGCGCTTGCTGTTAATGCTCAGGTTGCAGATGAAGAATATGATGAGGCAAATCCTCAATTGGAAACGCAAATAGTAACACCCGAAGGCGTTTTGGAGGACGTTTCCTTGGATGAAGAGTCTGATGTTCAAAATGAAAACATTGAGCCAAATGTTGTGGAGGGTGTCGACGGCGAAAATATTATTCAAAAAGAAACAGAAACTCAAAAGATGAACATAAAATCTCAATATGACAAAGATGTTTTTGCTGCAGTAAATCTTTCATTGAAAAATATTTCCGAGCAATCCAGAAAAGAATTGAAAGAAGAGGTTCGTTTTTTGGATGAGTTGGAAATAGTTTTGAAAAATTCAGACAGTGTGCAGGAAAATATAGACACCGCATTTATTAGTATTGAAAAAAGAGGGAAGATAGTAACTTTCTTTTTTGGTCCTAAATATAGAGAACTTAAAAAAATAAAACTGAAAAATGTAGATATTGAAAATATTTCCAAGCAAGCTGAATATTTGTCAAAAATGATGAAGAGCGATCAGCTTTCAGATATGCTCAAAGTTTTCAGTTTTCAGCTCTCAGCCAAGAATGTTGAAAACCAAGAAAAAGTGAAACAATTTGAAAGCAAAAAATCATTGTTTGGGTGGTTGCTTAAGGCGTTTGTTTAGTTTTTAACAGTTTTGTGATATAATAAAGACAAATAAATACAAGTTTAATGAAAATACCAAATGCATAAAATATCAAAAATCATCACATTTGTTGCAATTTTTGTTTGCGGAATCTTTTTGTTTTCTGAGCAAGCCCTTGCCGGCAGCCTTAATTGCGGCACAGCAAATGGTTCATATTTTGCTGCTGCGCCGACGGAAAATCTTTGCTCTGTTGGTGTGGCATCTTCGGTAACTACTCCTGCTCCTTGGACCTGGACTTGTACGGATGCATCTTGCACAGATGAATGTGTTTCTGATTGTATCGCTTATCAAGAAGATGCTACTTTACCCTTGATAACTTCAACAAATTTTACTACATACGATGCTACTTATTACAATAACCCAGCAATAATTGCAGCTCCTGTTCCACCAGCTGTAACTGTCGATGTTTTTCTCAACGCCACTACTGATGAGTTAACTACCTGTATGGGGCTTGTGACTGTCGGAGAAAATACGCCTGCAGAATATAGTTTTAATATAAGCGATCCATCTACCCCTACCTTGATGCATGTTATGGATTTTCTTGATTGGGGAAATATGCTTAATGATGCGGTTACGATTATTGAAATTACTTGCACAGACGTGGCTGGTAATGTAAGCGCTTCAACCACTGTAACATTTTCAGTTCTTGCGACTGAGACTGTTGCGACTCCCGTGGCTGATCCTGTTGGTGGAACATTTCCAAATGCTCAGATTGTGTATCTTTCCTCGGCAACCTCAGGCGCAACAATATATTATACAATTGATGGTTCAGCTCCAACAACTGGATCATTTGTTTATGATGCTGGCGGTGTTGATGTATACGATACAACAACAATTAAAGCTATTGCCGTTAAAGCTGGTATGATAGACAGCGCTGTTATGACTGAGACTTATACGATTGGCGAGGTTGTTACCCCAGTTGATGGAGTCTGCGGCTCCGCAAATGGTGTTCCTGTTGCAACTGCTCCAACTATCAATCTTTGCAGTGCTGGAACTGCGACAACTCCCGCGGGAACTGGTCCTTGGACTTGGAGTTGCACCGGCATAGACGGAGGAGCTGATGACTCTTGTAGCGCTCCTTTGTTGGCACTTGACCAAGTTATTGCTCCAACATCTTCTCCCGCCGCAGGAACATATACCTCGGTTCAATCAGTAACCCTTTCTTCCTCAACTTCAGGTGCAACAATATATTACACAATTGACGGTTCAACCCCAACCACTTCATCAACAGTGTATTCAAGCGCCATCAGTATTGGTTCAACTACAACACTCAAAGCAATTGCAGTAAAATCTGGGATGACTAACAGTACCGTGATGAGTTCAGCTTACACAATATCATTGCCAACAGCTACGGTTGGTAATGTTAGCGCTGGAATAGATAAAACAGTTTCTTCAACAACGACACTTTCCGGTTCAGCAACTGGAACTGGAATTACTTATGCTTGGACAAAACAATCCGGTCCAGGATCTTTAGTTTTCGGATCTGCCAGCAGCGCAACAACAACAGTAAGTGCCAATACTGATGGAATATACATTGTAAGACTTACAGCAACAGATAGTTCAGGTGCCAGTGCATATGACGATATGTATTTAACTTGGGACACTAGTTTTCCTTATGCTGAATTTGTTTCATTTGAAACAACTGATACCACACCTGCAATTAATGGAACATACACCGGTTCTCCAGTAGGAATAACTTTATACATCGGAAGTTATTCTTTTCCTGCAGCAATAAATGAAAATGGAACTTGGAGAGTTGTTGACAACACAATAACCCCAGCGCTTTCAAAAAACACATATAGTGTTAGAATCAGAGCTTTTGACTTAGCTGGAAATACTTCAGATACTTATGTAAATTTAAAGATAACAGATTCAGATTCTAGCAGTTCAAGCAGCTCTGATGACAATGATTCTGATGAAGAAAAAAAGAATTCAAAACAAATAAAGAATTCCAAAAAGACAGTCAAAAGTGGAGACTACATCGTTCAAAGTGGAAAAAATTTCCCAAAGAAAAGCAAGGTTCTTGTATACTTCCAACGCAATAACGAATCATATTATCCTCCAAAAGTCGTATACACCGATTCAAAAGGTAAGTTTTCTATAAAATACAAAGTAAACAAACCAGTAGGTGTGTATAACTGGTTTGTTCAAGACTACAAATCCGGCAAAAAAGTCTGGTCAAAATACAGAGTGAGATAAAATTTCATTTACTTTTTATAAAAATTAAAAAGCAGGCGACAAGTCTGTTTTTTGTCCTTGCTTATTGCTGTTTTAGTGTTAAAATGAATATATGCAAAAAAATACAAAAAAAATAGTTTTAATCGTGGCTTGGGCAGTAATTGTTCCTGTTTTTGTGTGGCAACAAGTTGTTTTTTTTGGTGGCTCTGTTAATGCGGATACTACTTCTGAACAAGAGGCTGCTGACAAAGTTGCTGCGGATGAAGCTGCAAGACAGAAGGCTATTGATGATGCTAATGATGAAAAGGAAGATATTGAAAGTGCAATAAAAAAAGCAGAAAAAGCAAAGGCGGCATTGCAAAAAGATCTTGGTCAAATTCAGGGTGCTGTTGCTTCAACTCAGAAAGTTATAAACAACACAAAGGCTGTTATAAATGAAACAACTACCAATATTTCACGCAAAGAGGCTGAGGTTAATAATTTGAATGACAAAATCCAACTGCAAAAAACAATGCTGAAAGGTCTTCTTCAACAGATGTACTATAATCAAGGTCAACCTGTTTTGAATGTTGTTTTGACTAGTAAAAATTTTGCGGATGTTTTTTCTGACACGGATCATTTGCTTACAATTGAAGACAAGCTAAGAGATCTTTCAGGTCAAATTTCTCAAACGAAAGAGCAAGTTGAGCAAGAAAAAATTAAACTGGCTGAAGCCAAGGAAAAGCATGAAGAGATTTTGGACGAAAAAGTTGATCAAAAGCAAGAACTTGTCGCTGACCAGATTGATGTGCAGGGAGATATTGAAGACAAAAACGCTACCATTGCAAAACTTCAAAAACAACTTGTTGAATTGCAAGGAGATTTGAATGCACTTTCCGGAAAATCGTATAGTGCCAAAAACATTAGAGATGCTGTTGAATTTGCCAGTGGAAAAACTGGTGTTCCGGAAGGAGTTTTGTATGGATTCTTGAAAATGGAAACAAATCTTGGTGCCAACACGGGGAAATGTACCTATGATCAGGTAGAAAGGGTTTCATTGGCTAATTATAAAAAATATGGATCAAAGTACAAGGCATCGATAGCTCTTTTATATAAACGTCATGATATCTTTGATGAATTGGTAAAAAACCTTGGATATAGCAAGGATAAAAAGGTTTCTTGTTCTCCTTCTGGCTATATTGGTCAGGGTGGCGCAATGGGTATTCCTCAATTTATGTCAGATGTCTGGCAAGGATATTCTGCGAGAATATCATCTGCAACTGGACACAGAAATCCTGATCCATGGGACCTTACTGATGGTGTGATGGCGATGGCAATAAAGTTAAAAAGTGCAGGAGCAACTTCGAGCAGTCCAGCTGCAATTAAAAAAGCTTCCATAAATTACCTGGGAACATATCACGCTCCTTATTATAATGGAATTGTGTATTGGTCAAAGAATTACAAATTGCTATTTGAATAAAAAATTGTCATTCCCGCGGAGGCGGGAATCCAGGTTTAAATTTGTAAATAAGTGAAAGCATGAAATTTGGAGTTGCAGTTAAGGGTATCATACGAAAGGATGGAAAAATTCTAGTGGTTAAGCGCGCTGTGAGGGATGGTTTTAGGGGTGGGACATGGGAAACTGTTGGCGGAGGTATGGATGAAAACGAATCGCCGCAGGAAGCACTTAAAAGAGAAATTATGGAAGAAGCAGAAATTATGGTTGATATTAAAGAACCTTTTAATGTTTTTTATTTCAAGAATGGTAATGGGGAAATAAAAATCGGAATAACATTTTTGTGTGATTGGATAAGTGGAGAAGTGGTGCTAAGTGAAGAACATAGTGAGCACAAATGGATTGAGCCCGGCGAATTTATGAATTTCGAATCAGTCCCATCACTGCACGAAGAAATTAAAAAATATTCAGAAAAATATGTCTAAGTTTTACATAACAACACCTATATATTATACAAACGCCAAACCTCACATTGGACACGCATACACAACAATTGCATGCGATGTTTTGGCGCGTTTTAATCGTCAACAGCTTGGAGATGATAAGGTTTTCTTTTTGACTGGGACTGATGAGCACGGAGCAAAAATTCAAAAGAAAGCTGAGGAAGAAGGTGTTGAGCCACAAAAATTTGTGGATGGATTTGCTGAGATTTTTCAGGATCTGTGGAAGCAATTAAATATTAGTAATAATGGTTTTATTCGTACCACTTCTCCAACTCATAAATTAGCGGTGCAAAAAGTTTTACAAACCTTGCACGACAATGGCTCAATTTACAAAGGTTCATACAAGGGTCTTTATTGTGTTGGTTGCGAACAATTTAAAAGTGAAAATGAATTGGTAGATGGAAAATGTCCAGATCACAATATTGCTCCAGAGGAAATGGAAGAAGAATGTTATTTGATGAAAATGGGAAAATGGCAGGAAACTTTGATCGAAAAAATAAAATCAGATGAATTTAAGATTCAACCGGAGAGATATAAGAAGGAGATACTTTCTTTTTTGGAAACTCAAAAATTGGAAGACGTTTCTATTTCTCGCAAGAATTTGAAATGGGGAATTGAAATTCCCTTTGACACGCAGCACACGACATATGTTTGGCTTGATGCCTTGCTGAATTATCTTACTGGAATTGGATGGGATGGCAAAAGTAAAAATATTCCCTCAATGTGGCCGGCTGAAATTCAAATGCTGGGCAAGGATATTTTGCGCGTCCATGCAACAATTTGGGCTGCAATTTTGCTTAATCTTGAAATTGAATTGCCAAAAAGCCTTTTTATTCATGGTCATATTCTTTCTGGTGGAAAAAAGATGAGCAAAACACTTGGCAATGTTATCGGTATTGATGAAATGATTGAAAAATTTGGAGTTGATGGCACGCGCTATCTTCTGATGAGCGGCGGAACATTTGGAGATGATTTGGATTTAACAATGGAAAGAATGACTGAAAAATATAATGCTGATTTGGCTAACGGATTGGGAAACTTAACTTCGCGAGTTATTAAGCTTGCTCAGAATTTCCAAGTTCCTCCGCCAGCTATTGGATTTAGTGATAAAATTTCTGAATTTTTAAACGAATTTAAATTTGATGCTGCGCTTGAATATATAAACAATTTAGTGAAAGATTCTAATAAGTATATTGAAGATAATAAGCCTTGGGAATTAGCTAAAAGTGATGAGCAAAAATTTGCTGAAGTTATGAAAAAATTGCTTTCAGATTTAAATAAAATTGCTGAGTTGCTAACTCCTTTTATGCCAGAGACTTCTTCCAAAATAAAAACCGCTCTTGAAACCAAGGTTGCGCAGCCACTCTTTCAGCGCATCAAGTAAACACCGTTGAGGAATAAATTTGTTGTCAATTTGTATCTAATTGCAGTACTATTTTTAGGAATAATTTTAAATGAAATTGTAATATGCAGGTATGATGTAGCGGCTTTTCTATGTTGTATGCTATATGTTATATGTTTCATGAATCTTATGAAAATTGCAATCAGCGGCAATGTCTATATGTTGCCAGACATCATGGAAGTTCAAGAAGAATTGGAGAACAAGGGTTATGAAGTTGTCCCAACTTTTGAGTTTTTGGATCAATTGTCAGAAAAGGATGAAGCAAAGAAAGAGGAAAATAGAGCATCTTTCTTTGAAAAGCTTAAAACTTCTGATGCTTTGCTGGTTCTTAATAAATCATTGAAAGATGGTAAGGAAGACTATATAAGTGGAAGCTCTTTTCTTGAAATGGGCTTTGCTCACGCTCTCGGCAAAAAAATATATTTACTCCAAGGTATTCCAGAAGTGACTTATAAGGATGAAATTATGGCTATGAGTCCAATCGTGCTTAACGGCAATTTGAACGATATAAAATGATCTGTTTGTTTTTTTAATTGTAACAATAAAATTATGGTGTATTCTCATGAGATGCTAGGCTTGGCAGGTGAAAAAGGGGAAGAGGGATTGAATATTAAAAAAGTAGAAAGAATTTCTTGCGGTCTGTGTCGCGGAAATCATCCAACAAAGGAGTGTGTGGGAATAGAAAAAATCCTTGAAGGGGATAATTTTTTGCGTATAAAAAACAACGTGACTCTTTTGGGAATTGAAAGTTTAGGAGAGGAGGGTGTGCAAAAACTATTAGAAAAATTGTCAGGTGAAGAAGAAAAACAAGCAGAAATTATTGATTCATTAGTGAAACATTATCATCTTGGTAAAGAAATTCCAAAAAAAGATTCAGGTGAAAAGAATGAAAAGGTTTATGAGGGTTCCGTTATGGTTGCTAAAAACAGAGCTGATGAAATAGAACGTATAAAAATAGACAAAAATCCCATAAAATACGATGAGCTGATGGAAAAATATGTTTTAAGGTATCATATGGCTCAAGAGGATGGCACATTTAGTCCCGTGGTTAAAATAGGCAGCATTAATGCATTATCTGAAATCCAGGAGGATACGGCTGCAAAATTGGAAGAAATAAGAAACAAGCTTAAAGAAATATAGTTTTTATGAATCTTTTCGATACCCATGCTCATACAAATTTCAATGCATATAAAGACGACGGGGAAGATGTACTCCGTCGTTGTCTTAAAGATGGTATGAATGTGGTTAATGTTGGTTCGCAATATTCAACCAGCAAACGCGCAGTTGAATACGCGCACAAATTTGAATCTGGTATATATGCTGCGGTCGGCATCCATCCTGTGCATTTAAAAAAGGGGAGTTTTACTCATCACGATCCCGAGGAACTTACCGAAGAGGAAATTCCAACAACAGGCGAACAACTTGATTATCAAAAATATTTAGAATTAGCCAAGGATGAAAAAGTTGTAGCGATTGGTGAAATTGGTTTAGATTATCATCATTTTACTGAAGATGATGATGTGGAATTTTTGAAAAATCTGCAAAAAGAAACTTTGATTGAATTTATAAAATTAGCTAACGAAGTGCAAAAACCAGTAATGCTGCATTGTTGGGATGGTTATGATGACCTTTTGGATATTTTGCAAACCCATCCAGTGGAGAAAAGGGGAATAGTGCACAGCTTTATTGGGTCATATAAAACTGCCAACAAATTTATTGAACTTGGGTATAAAATTGGACTAAATGGAATTATTACCTATGGCGAAAGTTATGACCGCTTAATCAAAGAAATTGATTTAAAAAATATTGTCATTGAAACTGATTGCCCTTATTTGACTCCGCGACCCTTAGAAAAAGGAATCCGCAACGAACCACTTTTTGTCAAAGAGGTGGCCCAAAAAATCGCCGACGTGAAAGGTGTGATGCTTGAAGATGTTGCGCAAGCAACATCACAAAATGCAAAAAAAGTTCTCTATCTGTCATTCTGAGCATAGCGAAGAATCCCTTACTTAAAAGCACAAAATAATATTATTCACATTAATATGGAAAAAGTATTCTGTGTATATATTGTCACAAATAAAAACAATACAGTTTTTTATACTGGTATGACGAGTAATCTTGTAGGTAGAATTTTTCAGCACAAAAATAAGGAAGTTGAAGGATTTACAAAAAAATACAATGTGGATAAATTGGTTTTCTATGAAAATTTTTCCACAGCTATGGATACGATCGTAGCTGAAAAAAGGATAAAGGGTTGGACGCGACAAAAGAAAATTGATCTTATTAAAAGGAATAATGTTGAATTTAAAGATCTGCTCGAGGGATATTTGTAGTAGAAAGTTTTGTGATATAGCGCCAGGGATCCTTCACTTCGTTCAGGATGACACAAAAAAGAAAAAAAACGCTGCGCGATGTTTCTGCGCAGCGGTTTTTGTTGAGTTGCTTTATTTTTAGAAAATTTAGCCGATTTTTGTTGGCAGAGTCTTTTTCTTGTAGAAAATAAAAATGAAATGTTGAGAAATTCCAGGATAAGAGCCAGTGCCAATAAGAACAGAAGTACATTTTGTGCTAGTTATTATTTCATCTGGGTTTTCTTTTTGCCAATCGTGGTAGTGGTCGTTTAAGAGTTTTGGGCTTATAGCGTCTATGATTGCAACCGAATTCATTTTGTGCCTCCTTTTGAAATTAAAGAATAAAGAGCTATCGATACGGAACATTTTAATTTTTTATTTCACATTGTTTCCATCAGATCCTCCTTCCCTTTAATTTATTTTGTAGCCAAATTGTGAATAAAAAAACTATAAATGTGCATTGTACGAGCATAAAAGCAGCAAACAACGTCATTGTTATTCCGGTAATTCTTGTGTTGGCATATCTTATCGTTGCAGCAATTATAAGTGAAATGAAAATCCATGATGAGACAATAAAGGTCAGTATCCGGAAGCCCTTTTTGGCGTATGTTCTCATTTGGCCTGCTCCTTTTGTTAAAGAATATCTGACGTTGTCAGTACATTATTGTGGCATAATATGTTTATTATGTCAATGTTTGGTCGATTTTGCTTGACGTAAAGCAAATTTAGCGAGATAATGGATAGCGTGGTGTTTAAAAAGCTAACATAAATGGAAGAGCAGAAAAATCCAAAAATTCCATGGTGGCAACCTGGGCTTGTGCTTTTCACAAGGCTAAGCGCTTGGATTGCTATTCCGGTAGTAATTGCCGTTATCATTGGAAAATATCTTGATCGAGTTTTTCATTCGCAGCCATGGCTAATGTTGGCAAGTGTTTCAATTTCATTTATAATCTCGATAGTAATGCTGGTTAGGATTGGTTTAAAAGAAATGAGCAAGAAATAAAATAATCAGAACCACTGATTATCACATGAACGCACATGATTTCACTGATAAAAAAATCATGTGCAATCAGGATAATCAAGTGCTAATCAGTGGTTCAGAAATTGATGTCGGAGTTATCAACACAAAATAATACACAACCTTCTCAGGAGATTCAAACAGAATCAACCTTGTTCGCTGAGCCGATTTTGCATGTGGGAAATTTTACAATCACAAATTCGCTTGTTATGAGTTGGATCACAGTTGCCATTTTGGTGACTTTTTTTGTGCTTGTTGGTAAAAAGGCTAGCAAAAAAACAAAGAAAATGTCTGGTGTGCAAAATATTTTTGAAATTCTTTTAGAACAAGCCTTGAATTTGGCTGATAGTGTCACTGGTTCTCGCAAAAAAACAGGAAAATTTTTGCCAGTAGTATTGTCACTATTCTTGTTTATTTTGGTAAACAATTGGTTAGGACTTCTTCCGGGAGTTGGTACGATTGGATTTGTGGAGACAGGCGCACACGGAAAAGTTTTCATTCCATTTTTACGCGGCGCTACAGCTGACCTTAACACAACCTTAGCAATTTCACTTTTTGCAGTGATTCTTTCGCACATTCTGGGTGTTGTTTGGGTTGGAGCTTGGAATCATTTCAATAAATTTTTTAACATCAAAGCATTTTTGCAAATTTTCAAAAAGGGACGCAAAGAACCGATTTTGATAATGGTAAATCCAATCAAAGCTTTCGTAGGTTTGATTGAGGTGGTAGGGGAAATCGCCAAGATTGCATCGCTTAGTCTTCGACTTTTTGGAAATATTTTTGCAGGAGAAGTTTTGCTAGCTTCAATGATGGCCATTTCTGCATTCCTGCTGCCAATCCCGTTTATGTTTTTGGAATTGATAGTTGGAATAGTGCAGGCTCTAGTGTTTGCAATTTTGACTTTGGCGTTTATGAGTATAGCAACGACAGCAGAAGAGCATTAGGAGCAGGAATTAGGTTGTAGGAAATGCAGAATGCAAAATACAAATTCAAAAATGCAATTCAGAATTTAAGAAATTAAATTTTGATAGTGTGTTTGAAGAAAGTAATTAATAATTTTGCTGACAATATTCATTCTCCCTTAAATGAGAGAAAGCATGGATACTGTGAGCACAAAAACAACATGGAATTAACAATGCTTGCAAAAGCCTTGGCAATCGGCCTTGGTGCAATCGGACCTGGTATTGGAATTGGTATGATCGGAGCAAAAGCAATGGAATCAATTGGACGCAATCCTGAATCTGCAGGAAAATTGTTCGTGCCGATGCTTTTGATGGCTGCCTTTGCCGAAGCTATCTCAATTTATGCTTTGGTAATCGCATTCTCAATTAAATAGTTATTAGTGTTTTCATTCGGCTTCTTAGAAATAGGAAGTCGAGATGAGAATATTATAAAATAGCAATTTCAAATTTTTAATTTTTAAATTTTATAAATAAATCTTAAATTATAATTTTTAAAAATTAGAAATTAGGACATTATTTAAAAATTACAAAATTACAAAATTACAAAATTTTATGCAAGAACTAATCTCAACATTTCACATCGACATTAAATTAATCATTGCGCAGTTGGTAAACTTTGCCATCGTTTTATTTGTGCTTAAGCGTTATGCTTATGGTCCAATGATGAAATTGATGAATGAGCGCAGTGAAAAAATTGAAAAAGGAATTGCAGACGCAGAAGAATCGCAGAAAAGGCTCGCTGAAATTACGCAGAAGGAAAAGGAAGTTTTGGTTGAGGCTCGAAAAACTGCGCAAGAAATTGTGGCTAAAGCCGAGGCTGTGGCTGTAAAAAACAAGGAAGAAATTGTGGTTGAGGCAAAAGCGCAAGCTGAAAAAATTCTTGCTGACAGTGCAAAAAAGATTGAATTAGAAAAAAATCAAATGATGCAAGAAGTGAAAGGGCAAATCGCTGAATTGGTGGTGGCAGCAACCAGAAAACTTATTGATGAAAAAATGACAAGTGAGAAAGACACTGATTTAATTGCAAAAGCAATCAGATAATTAAAAATAACAAATTACAAATATCAAATGAATTTCAAATGCCAAATGTTTGAAATTTGTAATTAAGAAATTTAATAATTGATTTGGAATTTTTAATTTGAAATTTGATATTCACAAAAATGAAAGTATCCATTAAGCAATATTCCCAAACACTTTTTGAAATGACCGACGGAAAATCCGAGCAGGAGCTTTTAGTTATTGTGAAAAAATTTGCGCAGCAATTGAAGGCTGACGGACAATTGAAAAATGCTGGAAAAATAATGGAAAAATTTGGCGAATTATATAATGCTGCAAATGGAATAATTGTGGCCGAAGTTGTGACAAAGGAAAAAATTGAACACGAAATGAAAGAGAAAATTGAAAAATTTGTGAAAGAAAAATATTCAGCTAAAGTTGTGGAGATCAAGAATGTTATTGATGAAAAGATTCAAGGAGGAATTATAATCAAGATTAATGATGATATTATAGATGGTAGTGTGAAAAAACAATTAACTAATTTGAAAAATAAATTAATAAGTTAAAAGTTCGTAAAGTTCATAAAGTTCGTAAAGTGTGGATGTATTTTACTTTATAAACTTTAAAAACCTTATAAACTTTATAACTATATATTATGAACAAAGATTTCATTATCGAACAATTAAAAAAGCAAATCGAAGGATTCAAAACTGAAACTTCGACTGAAAAAGTTGGGAAAGTTATTGAAATGGGTGACGGTGTTGCTCGTGTTTCTGGACTTTCAGAGCTTATGGCATCAGAAATGGTTGAATTCCCAAATGGGGAAATCGGCGTGGCGCTTAATCTTGAAGAAGATCGCGTGGGTGTAATTGTGCTCGGAAATTATACTGGAATCAAAGAAGGTGATGAGGTTAAAGCCACGGGCAAAGTTCTTTCAATTCCAGTGTCTGATGCAATGATCGGACGTGTTATTAATCCGCTTGGAATTCCAGTAGATGGAAAAGGCGATATTGCAGCTGATAAATTTTATCCTGTAGAAAAAATTGCACCTGGCGTTATTACTCGTAAATCAGTTCATCAGCCGGTACAGACTGGAATTAAAGCTATCGATGCGATGATTCCAATTGGACGCGGACAACGCGAACTTATTATTGGTGATCGTCAAACTGGAAAGACTGCGATTGCAATTGATACCATTATCAATCAAAAAGGTCAGAACATGAAATGTATTTATGTGGCGATTGGTCAGAAAGAATCAAAGATTGCACGTATTTTGGGAGAACTTGAAAAACGTGGAGCAATGGAATATACAACTATTGTGGTAGCAGGAGCATCTGAATCTTCAGCGCTTTCATACATTTCTCCATATTCTGGTTGCGCGCTTGGAGAATATTTTATGGACAAAGGAGAGGATGTTTTGATCGTGTTCGATGATCTTTCTCGTCACGCTTGGGCATATCGTCAGATTTCTTTGATTTTGAAACGTCCACCGGGACGCGAAGCATATCCAGGAGATGTTTTTTATTTGCATTCACGACTCTTGGAAAGAAGTGCGAAACTTAATGAAGACTTCGGTGGTGGTTCAATGACCGCACTTCCGATTATTGAAACGCAAGCAGGAGATGTTAGTGCATACATTCCAACTAATGTTATTTCTATCACTGACGGTCAAATTTTCTTGGAATCAGATTTATTCTATAAAGGAATTCGTCCAGCCGTAAATGTGGGACTTTCAGTTTCTCGTGTGGGTGGTAGCGCTCAAATCAAAGCTATGAAAAAAGTGGCTGGAAAGATTCGTCTTGAACTTGCTCAGTTTCGTGAACTTGAAGCGTTTGCACAATTCGGCTCTGATCTTGATGAAAAAACTCGCGCTCAGATTGAACGTGGAAGACGATCAGTTGAAATTCTTAAGCAAGGACAATACGAACCAATGGTTGTTGAGCATCAAGTTGCAATCTTGTATGCACTGACGAATGGATTTTTGGATGATGTGGCGGTGGAAGAAATCAAAACTTGGGAAAAAGATTTTCATAAATATTTGGATTCTAATGCTAAAGAATTGATCGCACTAATTTCAGAAAAGAAAGAACTTTCAGAAGACGTTGTGGCGGGATTGGAAAAGGCGATTAAGGAGTTTAAGGAAATATATCAGACCACATAAAAGCAGAATTTCAAATTATAAATTAAAAATTTCAAATAAATGCTTAAATTCTTAAATGACAAAATTAAAACATTTGGCATTTGGAATTCATTTGATATTTGTTATTTTTAATTTGATATTTAATATAAACATATGGCTTCATCACTCGACATAAAAAGACGAATACGCTCTATTAACTCCACTCGCAAGATAACAAAAGCGATGGAGATGGTTAGTGCTGCAAAAATGAGGCGCGCAGTGGCTAGTGTGCTGGGGATTAGACCATACGCTCATGCTGCTTGGAGTGTGCTGACAAACTTGGCGCGAGCTTTTGAATCTTCACAAGGATATGGTTTCTTGGAAGTGCGCGAAGTGAAAAGTGTTTTGATTATTGCTGTGACTTCTAACCGCGGACTTTGCGGATCATTTAACACGCAAGTTGCCAAAAAAATTAAAGAAGAAATTTTGCATCCTGAAAAATTGAAAATAAACCGTATTGGAAAAAAGAAAATAGAATCAAAAATCAAAGACGAAGATTTGAAGATTGATTTTATTACGATTGGAAAAAAAGGTGAGAGTATGGTGAAAAAAATGCAAAAAGATATCATCGCTGCTTTTGAAGATGGTGGAAAATTTGCGACTGTCGCTGACATCAAACCACTTTCAAAAATTGTGATGGAAGATTATTTGGCAAAAAAATATGACAAAGTTGTTGTTGTGTATACTGATTATGTCAGTGCTGTAAATCAGCAAACCAGAATTCGTCAGGTTTTGCCGATTTCAAAAATTGATATTGAAAAACAAATTGCTGAAATGGATATTATTGCTAAAGAATATGGATTGGAAGAGCCTATGGTTGAATATAAGATTGAGCCTAGTCCCGAAGAGGTTTTGGAATTTATCATTCCGCGTTTGATTGAGATGCAGCTTTTCCACGCAGTTTTGGAATCGCAAGCCTCCGAGCAATCTGCGCGAATGCTCGCCATGAGAAACGCCACCGACGCAGCCGGAGAGATGAGTGAGGATTTGACTCTGGCATATAACCAAATCAGACAAGGAAAGATTACGCAGGAAATCGCTGAGATTTCAGCAGGGAGAGCAGCCCTTGAGTAGCTTATTAGGCTTTAGCTTTTTAGCTTCTTAGGAAAATGCAAATTTAAAATATATTGTCATCCTGAACTCCCGCCTCGCTTCGACGAGCGATCGTCTCGCGAGTCGAGGCGGGTGTTTCAGGATCTCGTCGGGCTTGAACATTCATGCTCTTCTAGATTCCGAAACAAGTTCGGAATGACAAAAAAAGTAGTTTTGAAAATTTGGAAAAAATAAAAAAACCGCTCACATTCCGAATGAATCTCGGAACGGAGCGGTAAAGGGGTGTTATGGGCGCGTGTAGATAGAAACCCATAGATTACCAGTTGACTCATCTGGCATGATTTCTATTTCTGTCCCATCCGCAGTAATTAATTTAATGCTTTTTGGGAGCTCATCAAACTTGGATATGAGTTTGAAGTGATCCATGAAGCGTTGCATGTTAATTGGTCCACCTGGACCACCATTGTGACCGACATGGTAGGTATTTACTTGAATAAGTTTTGAGCTCATTTCACTACTCCCCTTGCAAAAGAATTTTGTTGCGATTTATTTAAATAACTACAACCGTATAGTATACACCCAAATCACCAAAAAGTCAAGACCCGTCGCTCGCGAGCGACAGGTCAAACAATAATTCGAGATTCTGATTCTGTTTAGGGCTTAAAAAGGCCACAAATAGAACATGGTTCTCGAAACAATTTCGAAGTCTGAATTTTGAATTTCGAATCAAATCTGAATGATATAATGTTTGAAACATTAAAAATTCAAGCATTAGAAATTGATTCGAAATTCAAAATTGGAAATTCGAAATTATAAACATAATTTAAATAACATTAATTATCCTAATAAATAAAATAGTATGACTAAAAACATTGGTAAAATTATCCAAATCATCGGTCCTGTAGTCGACGTGCAGTTTGATGACAAATTGCCGGAGATTTATAACGCGCTGAACATTAAAACTGGAGAAAATGAACAGATTGTGCTGGAAGCTCATCAGCATATGGGGAGTGGAAAAGTTCGTGCAGTGGCGATGGGTCAGACTGATGGACTTCGTCGTGGAATGGAAGTTGTTGATACTGGAGCTGCTATTCAAGTTCCGGTTGGACAAGAAACATTGGGACGAATGTTTAATCTTTTGGGAGAAGCAATTGATGGAAAACCAAACTTGGAAAGTCCAAAAAAACTTCCAATTCATCGCGACGCTCCAAAATTTGCCGAGCAAGCAACCGAGGCTGAAATTTTTGAAACAGGAATTAAGGTTATTGATCTTATCTGTCCTTTCGTAAAAGGTGGAAAGGTTGGACTTTTCGGTGGTGCTGGAGTGGGAAAAACTGTTGTTATTCAGGAACTTATTCGAAACATTGCGCAGGAGCATGGTGGATTTTCTGTTTTTGCCGGAGTGGGAGAACGAACTCGCGAAGGAAATGACCTTTTCCATGAAATGAAAGAATCGGGCGTGCTGGACAAAACAACTTTAGTGTTCGGACAAATGAATGAACCGCCAGGAGCTCGTCAGCGTGTGGCTCTTTCAGCTTTGACGATGGCTGAATATTTCCGCGATCAAGAAAATAAAGATGTGCTTTTATTTGTGGATAATATTTTCCGTTTCACACAAGCCGGATCTGAAGTGTCAGCGCTTTTGGGACGAATTCCATCAGCGGTGGGATATCAACCAACCTTGGCTGAAGAAATGGGTAAATTGCAGGAACGAATTACTTCAACCAAAAATGGTTCAATAACATCTGTGCAGGCTGTATATGTGCCGGCGGACGATTTGACTGATCCAGCGCCTGCCACAACTTTCGGACATTTGGATTCAACAGTGGTGCTTTCTCGTGGACTTTCAGAATTGGGAATTTATCCTGCTGTAGATCCTCTTGATTCAAGCTCAACAATTTTAGACCCAAATATTGTTGGTCAGGAACATTATGATGTTGCTCGTGGAGTTCAACGTGTGCTGCAACGATACAAAGATTTGCAAGATATTATTGCAATTTTGGGAATGGAAGAACTTTCCGACGAAGATAAGGTTTTGGTAACGCGAGCTCGAAAAATTCAGAAATATCTTTCACAACCATTTTTCGTGGCTGAACAATTTACCGGTGCTCCCGGAAAATATGTGAAACTTTCTGACACAGTACGCGGATTCAAAATGCTGCTTGATGGAGAAATGGACGAATATTCTGAACAGGATTTTTATATGAAAGGAAGCATCGACGAAATCAAAAAATAGTAATTTTTTGATTTCATAATTTCCAATATCTAATATCTAATTTCTAATAAAATCTTAATGTCCAATGCATAAATTTTAAATTAAAAGTATTTGAAATTTTGTTGGAAATTAGGAATTGGAAATTAGGAATTAATTTATTATATTTATGTCCAAAAAAATAAATTTCAAAATTGTTACTCCTGAACGAACGCTTTTCGAGCAGGAGGTTGATCAGATCACGCTTCCAGTTACTGATGGGGAAGTGACAATCATGCCGGATCATCGTTCGTATATTGCATCGCTAAAAGCTGGCGAGGTTATGTTTAAAGTGGGCGGGAAAGAAACCTTGTTGGTTGTTTCAAGCGGCTTTGTTGAATTTAATAATAATACGCTAGTTGTGCTGGCTGACACGGCTGAAGCAGCCGACGAAATTGATTTGAAGCGGGCTGAAGAAGCTAGGAAGAGAGCGGAAGAAATTAAAAAAGAAAAAGTAACAATGAATGAGATGGAATATGCAAGGGTAGCGGCAGCAATCGAGAAAGAATCTGCCCGCGTTCGAGTCGCCAGAAAACACCATAGCAGACATAATATTAAGATAGATTAATCACAAGTGAGTGCGATGTTTGCATATGTATTTGCATATATATTATTTGCAAATTTCTAATGTCTAATATCTAATTTCTAATAAAAAATAAATTTCTAATGTTAAAATTTTGAAATTTGATATTGGGAATTTTATTAGAAATTGGGAATTAGTAATTAGGCATTTATGCACCACAGGTCTTGCCAAAAATTAAAATAGCGAGCAGAATAGATGTTATTGCTGATAAAATGGCAAATATGAATATTTAGGACTTACGCATTTTCTCAACTATTTCTTTTTTGGCACGCTTTTGGATGAATGTTTACCCCGTCAAATCCAGCAAAGCTGGTGTTCACTACTGTGAACAATTTGACGGGGCGAGTATCCAAAAGCTCAAAGAGTCGCTGTCGCCAACAATTGGCCAAAAAAGAAATGTTTCGAAACGCGTAACTTCTGATAATAACGTTTTTTATGAAATTTTTTCAATTACTCAAAATCTTACTATTTGGGCCAAAAGTCACAGAAAATGAACAAACAATCAGGGATTTTCCTGTTGATGCTCAATTTGAAAAAGTCGGTGAGGAACTAAAAGCTACTATAAAAAGATTATACGGGGGTCGTTCTTTGCGCATCCGCGCGGTTGATGCTGGTTCTACTAACGCTGAAGAGATTGAGTTTACAGCCCTGAATAATGCTTATTATGACATTGATCGTTTTGGACTCACTTTTGTGGCATCTCCAAGGCACGCCGATATGCTTTTTGTTTCAGGTCCGGTTACGCGCAATCTTGAAAATGCACTTAAAACAACTTATGAAGCCGCACCGAGTCCTTGCATTGTAGTAGCACTTGGCGACGGAGCAATAGATGGTGGTATTTGGAAGGATTCATATGCTGTGGTTGGGGGAGTTGAAAAAGTCATTCCTGTGCATATCCGTATTCCAGGAAATCCTCCACGCCCTATTGAAATTTTGCGGGGAGTTCTTCAATCTCTTAATCAGAAAAATTTTTAATATAATTGTATGATAACGATAGATTTAATAGCTTTCGGTTTTTTTGTTTATTTTTTTGGCCTATTTTTTGCCGCTCTGTTTGCGCTTATTGGCGGTCAATGGAAAAAATCCGTTCAACTTTTTGTCTTAGTAAATACTCTGGGTTTTATCGCTGGAATTTTATATTTGTTTAATTTTGCCCCAAAGGAAATTATTTTGGGACAATGGAATTGGCTTTTTAATTTTGCGCCGACAGTAAATCTCTTAAGCGCTATTTTCTTTATTGTTATTAGTTTTGTGTCAGCCTTGGTGGGAATATATAGCATGAGATATTTGGAGCTTTATGAAAAAACTTATAATCCTGCGCTCACACAATTTTTAACAGTAGTTTTTGTTTTTGGAATGCAAGGAGTACTGTTTGCCAATAACGCTTTTGCGTTTTTGTTTTTTTGGGAGGTTATGAGTATCACATCTTTTTTTCTTGTTATGGCTGACAAAACTTCTCAGTCTGTTCGCGCAGCTTTCTTGTATTTTATTATGACGCATCTTGGAGCCTCAGCAATTTTGGGAGGCTTTTTGATTTTGAGTGGCGGAAATTTATTTTTTGATTTTTCTGATATTGCTTTTTTATCATCAACCCTTTCACCAGCATTAGCCGCACTTGCTTTCATGCTATTTTTGTTTGGTTTTGGTTCAAAGGCTGGGCTTGTTCCATTTCATGTTTGGCTGCCAGAAGCGCATCCGCAAGCTCCAAGCAATATTTCAGCTTTGATGTCCGGTCTTATGCTTAAAGTCGCAATTTATGGTTTTATTAAAATTGTTTTTGCTATGACGAATTTGCCTGCTTGGGCAGGACTTGTTGTTATCGCGCTTGGTCTTCTTTCTGCAATCGTTGGTGTGTTATATGCGGTTATTGAAAGGGATATGAAACGTGCGTTTGCTTATAGTAGTATTGAAAATATGGGAATTATTTTTACGATGCTTGGAATTTCAATTTATCTTTTATCCCAAAGCTCTGCTGACAGTATTGTGATAATTTCCAATATTATAGTGGTGTTTGCTGTTTTTCATGCAATAAATCATGCACTTTTTAAAACAGCACTTTTTTTGAGTAGTGGAATTGCAATCAGTCGTTTTCATTCTAAAAGTCTTGAGGCGATGGGAGGTTTGGCTAAAATTATGCCGTTCTTTTCATTTGCATTTTTAATTGCAATTTTATCTGCAGTTCCACTTCCTCCATTCGGAACATTTTACGGAGAGTGGGGATTGATTCAAAATGCAATCAGCTTATTACGTAGCCCGCTACTTGATTCTGTTGCAATATTGGTAATATTGGGCAGTATCGCGCTTATGGGACTTGTCAGTGGTTTGGCAATATTTGCTATGATTAAAATTTTTGGTATCTCAATGCTTGGACTTCCTCGTACAGATCATATTGAAGAAAGAGCTGAAAAAACTGATTATATGCTTAGTATTCCTGTGATGATACTTGGATCAGGAGTGTTGGTTTTGGGTATTTTTGCTAAACCTATTATTGGATGGTTAAACGGTAATGGTGGTATTTTGGCAACAATGCCTTCTGATCAATCAATCAGTGCAATAACAAGTCATCTTTCTTCATCAATGATATTTTCACTGTTTGTAATTTTCTTGGCACTGACGTACGCAGTGTATAATTTTTTTGGCAGCAAGGTTTCGGAGAGGAAATACAAAACGTGGGATTGTGGGCAATCGATTGATGCAACAATGCAATATTCCGCCACGGCTTTTTCTGGCCCAATTAGGTTTTTCTTTCTGCATTTATTGGGAAGAGATAAGGTTTTAAAATCGGTAGCAGTTGTTGAGACTAATCCTTGGATTCGCAACTATACTTTTTCTATGTCATTAAAATCTGTTTGGAAAGATAAATTATATCAACCGATCGCAGGTATTTTGAATTTTTTGGCTGAGCGTGCTCGCGTGATTCAGGGTGGGCGTATTCAATATTATTTGCTTTTTGTTTTGGGAACATTAATTGTCACATTAATTATAGTTTTATGAATCCAATATTAGCAACATTATTACAGGGAATTTTTGTTATTCTGATTGCGCCGTTTGCTTCCGGCTTGGTCCGCTTTTGTAAAGCGCGTCTTCAAGGACGCAAGGGCGCATCTCCTTTTTTGCCGTATTATACATTCGCGACTCTTTTTAGAAAGCAAATGGTTATCTCCACTGCAACATCTTGGGTTTTTCGCGTGGTGCCTTTTGTGGTTTTTTCAACTTCAATAGCATTGGCCTTTATTTTACCTCTGCTATTTATTGGTGGAAAATTGGCAAGCATGAGCGATTTTCTGGTAGTTGGTGGGATTTTAATGATAGGTTCAATCTTTTTGGTTTTGGGTGGTCTTGATCCGGGGAGTGCTTTTGGAGGAATGGGCTCAAGTCGTGAAATGACAATAGCCGCCCTTGTTGAGCCGACAATAATAATGGTTTTTGCCGCTATGAGTCTTGTGGGTGGTACTTTTGCAATAGATGGAATGGTGGGACAACAACTTGTTTTTTCTCATCCATATTTGTTGCTTTCTGTTTTTGCTTTTTTATTGGTAACTTTGGCTGAAAATGCCCGTTACCCTGTGGATAACCCAGCGACACATCTTGAACTTACAATGGTACATGAAGCAATGATTCTTGAATATTCTGGCGCATATTTGGCCATGCTTGAATATGCCAGTGCAATTAAACTGACCGTTTTTGCTATTTTGCTTTCAAATTTTATTTTCCCGCAGACTGTTGCGGTTGCTACCAATCTTGGGATGATTGCTTCTTTGGGCGCTGGGATTGTTGCTGTTTTATTTGGAATTATTAAAGTTGTTGTTGCGATGGGATTCTTGGCTTTGCTTGAAACAGTTGTTGTTAAAATGAGATTCTATAGAATGCAGGAGTTTATGTCGATTGCTTTTTTCACAGCAATGTTTGGAATGTTGATTGCGATGTTTTCTTCTGTTATCAATGTTGATATTGAATATCACACAATATTTTCTATATTGGCAGTATTTTTTGTGATACTTTTATTTGGTCGTGCTCGCTCACAAGTTATGCTTCGATACTACGCCTTTTCTTCTTTGAGTATTGCTGGTATTGCCCTTGGACTTTCTTTTATTTTAGGCGGGGAGGAAAAAAAGCATCTGTGGCTTTTTGCAGCTGTGACTATTTTGATTAAAACTTTCTTGGTTCCTGCTGTTATTCGCTATGCACAAAGAAAACATAAAGAGCTCATAAGTTCGCCATCATTTCTCCGTCCCGCTTCTAGTTATTTTGTGGCAGTTGTTATTTTGGGTGCAACATTTTTTGTGATGAAGCAAACTCCAATTGTTGGCGTGGTGGAATTCGACACTCTTTTGTTTGCTTCCTTTGCTCTTATTGGCTTAGGATTAGCAACGATGATAGTGCATCGTAATATTTTTTCTCAAATTTTAGGACTTCTTATTATTGAAAATGGTGTGACAGTTTTTACTTTGGTAACTGTAAAATCATTGCCGCTACTAATTGAACTTGGTGTGTTTGTTATCATTGTTGCAAGTGCATTTATTCTATCAATTTTAGGTTCACGCATCAGAGAATTTCATGGTTCTTCTGACACTGAAGACCTGCGTAATTTAACCGAATAAGATCATTAAAGGCTAAAGTCTAAGTACTAAATACTAAATCAAATCTAAAGTGAAAAGTATAAAAGGACTTGCATTTTAATTTAAACTTTAGAATTTAGAATTGAATTAGACTTTAAAATTTAGCCTTTAGAATTTTTTAATACAACTTTATGACACCAATTATTACAATCATCATTATTCTTGTTGCAACAGCTTGCGTGATTTTTCTTAAAAAAGAAAAACATATTCGTCAAAGTAGTCTTTTGCTTGCAATTGCTGCGGGAGCTTCAGTTTTCGCGATGTCCTTGCCGGTTCTTCTTCAGTCATCACCTGCTTGGTCTGATAGCGTATGGCTTGTGGATAATTTTTCAGCTTTGATGGCAACGCTGGTTGCTTTTGTATATGTGTCCGCAGCTGTTGTGAGTTTTCGTTATATTGGGCATGAATATGAAGAAAAGATTCTAACACTTAGTGATCTTAAGCTTTATTTCGGATTGTTTCATATCTTTGCTCTTTGTATGATGATTACAGTTATGGCTAATAATGCGCTGTTGCTTTGGATGACGCTTGAAGGCACGACGCTATCCTCAACATTTTTGGTTGGACTTTATCGCAAAAAAACATCAGCCGAAGCCGCTTGGAAATATATTATTATTTGTTCAACAGGGATAAGTTTGGGGTTGCTTGGAATTTTGCTTCTTGGTTATGGGTCATCTTTGGCTGGCATAAGTGGCAGCGATCTTTTTACTTTAACAAATCTTGCTCAAAATGCGCATTTGCTTTCTTCGGATATTGCCAGATGGGCTTTTGTTTTTATTTTTATTGGTTTTGGAGCAAAGCTCGGTTTGGTGCCGATGCATATTTGGTTGGCTGATGCACACAGTAATGCGCCTTCGCCAATTTCCGGTCTATTTTCTGGAATCTTGCTTAATATTGCACTGTATGGAATTATTCGTTTTAGATTTATTACTGATTTAGCACTAGGAAGCAGCGAATGGACAGGGCATCTATTTTTGTTTTTTGGTTTTATTTCAATCATAGTTCCTGCTTTTATGATGTTAGTGCAAAGTAATTACAAAAGAATGTTGGCGTATTCAAGCGTTGAACATATGGGTATCATTACTTTTGCCCTGGCATTATCTCCAATTGGAGCATTAGCAGCTGTGATTCATATGATTGGACATACACTTACCAAGTCAATGCTTTTCTTCGGAGCGGGCGAAATATTGATAAATTACAAAACAACCCAGACGGAAAAAATAAAAGGCTTGATGAAAAAAGCCCCTTTCACAGCAATATTGTTTTTGTTTGGTATTTTGTCGATCATTGCGCTTCCTCCGTCAATTTTGTTTGTAAGTGAATATACAATGTTTACTAGTGCTTTTGCACTGCATCCATTTTTGTCATTGCTTATTTTTGCAGCCTTAAGTGTGATTGCATACGCAATGCTTCGCTCAACAATCGGAATGTTTTTTTCTGAAGGGGAAGACATCACGTCTTTAGGGAATAGAGAAAAATGGAATCTTACGCACTGGGTAATGATTGTGCAATTGATTTTGGTTGTTGGACTAACCTTCTTTTTCTCATCAGCCGACGGACTTAAATTTATTGATTTGATCGCTAAAGATATAATATACATTGCACAGTAGTGCAAAATTACTAATTTCTAATATCAAATTTCCAACAAAATTTCAAATGCTTGAATTCAAAATTTGGGAATTGGGCATTAAAATTTTTATTAGGAATTGGAAATTGGGAATTAGAAATTTATTTTTATAAAATTATTATGAACATTCAAGAAATTTTAAAAAAAATATCAGAAGTTAAAATTGTGGAGATTAAAAACAATACTGTTTTTGCAACAGTTTCGCGAGAAGATTTGGCGCGTGTTTCAACATCGCTTGTTGATGAACACAAATTATTTTTGTCTTCTTTGTATGGCACGGATAACCGCAAAGAAAATCAGACTTTTGGTGTGAATGTGATTTTCGGAGATGATGCGAATCATCAATGGTTAAGGTTGTCAGCAAGTTTGCCGGAAAATGATCCAAGCTATCCCTCAATCACGAGAACAATTATGGCTGCGCATTGGTATGAGCGATATATGCAAGATATGTTTGGTGTCATTGCTGTTGGTCATCCAGATCCAAGAAGATTAGTAAATCATGAAAATATTCCAGAAGGGACGCATCCACTTCGAAAAGATTTTGCTGTTAATACTAAACTTGAAAAGGCTAATGTTCCATATCCAATGCATCATATTGAGGGTGAAGGAATTTTTGAGATTCCAGTGGGGCCCATTCACGCAGGAATTATCGAACCGGGGCATTTTCGCTTTAATGTTGCGGGAGAAAGGATTTTAACTTTGGAAGGAAAATTGTTTTTCACACACAAGGGAGTTGAAAAATTGATGGAAGGAAAAAATCCCAAAGATGCTTTGCCATACGTCGAAGGAATTTCTGGCGATATGGCAGCTTCTCATTGTCTTGCATATGTTCAAGCAATCGAAACTATTTCAAATTGCAATGTAACTGATCGCGCAAAAATGTTGCGCACACTTGTTTTGGAACTCGAAAGATTGACGATGCATATTCACGACCTGGCCAATATTGGCGGAATGGGAACAGGGTATAGCTTTATTGCGGCCAATGGTTTTCGGATTAAGGAAAGAATGATGCGCCTTTCTGATGATATTTTTGGTAATCGTTTTTGGCGAGAATTCATCACTATCGGCGGTGTTACAAAGGATTTAAATGATTTGCAACTGAAAAAAATTCTGGAAATCTCCAAAGATGCATATTTTGAAATGAATAAAATTGTTATGTTGGCGCTTGCCAGCGATGGTTTTCTTGATCGTATGCAAACAACCGGTGTGCTTGGACAGGAAGCGGCAAGAGCCTTTGGCGCGCTTGGAATTGCTGCTCGCGGGTCAGGACTTGATCGCGACGTGCGGCGTGATCATCCCTATGCTGCTTATCAAAAATATCCAACAACTGTTTCTTTGAAAAAAAAGGGAGATGTGCACTCACGTTATTTGGTGCGTATTGAAGAAATGAAAGTGTCAATTGATTTTATTGAAAAAATTATCGCTGAAATGGAAACGGGGGATGTTTCTGTTCCTGTTGAAATTAAGGATGGATATGCAATTAGCGCCGTGGAATCTTGGCGTGGAGAAATTTTGTGCGCACTTGAAATTAAAAATGGTGTTATTGAGCGATGTTTTCCACGTGATCCATCATTTTGCAATTGGGCACTTTTCGGTATTATGGGGCCAGGCAACATCGTGCCAGATTTTCCTCTTATCAATAAATCACTGAACCTATCATATTCCGGAACTGACTTATAAAAATAGGTATTGACATAGATGGAATTCCAGAGTAAAGTTTGTAGTTGTGTGTAAAAATATAGGCAATGATGTTTTTTAAAAATATAGAATTTAATCACAAAACTAGGAGGGGTAAATGAATCGAAAAAAAGGTGTTGTTTTTTACGACGACGAATTTTTTGGAAATCCAGAGTATGATGATGAAAAATGTTATGTTAGTCGTACAGCACGCATAACAGGAAAAGTCATTCTTGAGCACGATGTGATTGTTTGTCCGCATGTATCTATCAGAGCTGATGAAGGATCCCCTTTTAAAATCTGCAAGGGAACAAGTATTCAAGATTCTGTAATTTTACATGGACTTCATGGGAGGTTTGTCGAAGATGAAAAGGGTATTGGATATTCTATTCTTATAGGTTCACACTGTACTGTTGCGCATAGAGCAACTGTGCATGGACCAACTAAAATTGGCAAAAAAACATTTGTGGGATTTCATGCGATAGTGCATAGTTCAGAGGTTGGAAGAAATTGCTATATTGGTAGTGGCGCGATCATTGAAAATGTTATTATTGCAGATGAAAGGTTTGTGCGAAGTGGAATGGTTGTTGATTGTCAAAGCATTGCGGATAGCTTACCTATGGTTAATGAGAAACAGAAAGAATTTAATAAAGCCGTTGTTGATCATAATAAAGAATTGGTAAAAATTTACCATGAAAGGAGAAGTAAGAGAAAACATCTGGAAGATACATAATATAAAGATGAGATATAATAAAAGGCGAAATCGATAGCTTATCGATGACGCCTTTTTTCTTTTCCAAAAAAAGTGTGGTATAATTTCGTTATTGATAATTAAAAAAATCCCAGTTAAATAATTTGCTACGCAAAATTTAACGGGACAAGTAAAAATGGAAACAAAAGAAACATTTATCAAGTGTTGTAAGCTTGATGGAAAACACAAAAAAGTATTTGTAATTTTAATCAGTGTTATTTTCTTGGCAATTGCAGTTCTTTCAATTGCAGCTGCTGGTTGGAAAATGCATGAAAGAAGAGGTGATGTAAATTTGGGAATTAAATATGATGGCAGTGGAATGATGAATAGAGGCGGAGTAGTTTATCCTTCACCAAGAATTGAAAATCAATTTATAATCCCCGAGGATGCTGCAAAAAGTGGCGAACTTGCGATTATGGTAAGTGATTTGGAGGCTGCAAAAAAGGTTGTTTCCGCAGTGGCAACAAAAAATGGAGGAGTCGTTTATTCAACAGCAATTTCATATTCTGGAAGCAAATTGAAAAATGGCTCAATTGTGGTTCAAATTCCGGTGGAGAAATTTGATGCAACATTTGCAAATCTTAAAACTGTTGGAAGCAAAATCATCAAAGAATCAACTCAACAAATTGCACCAAGAAATGCATATATTATGCCAATGGCTGCTCAGGAAAAAGTCGTTGCTGATCAAGATTCCGTGTCTTCCGATTCAGCAACATCATCAATTGAGCCTATGATTTATCCTGCACCGCAGCAAGTTTCGCAAAACAAAGGATATATCAGAGTTATCTTTGCTGATTATGGAAAAAGTAATATTGCTGGCAACATTGCGAATGATAATAATTTCTTGCAAGGCAGTCGCGGTTTGTGGGTTGCGCTTGGAGCAAAAATATTATTGCTGCTAGTTTTGTTTGTGCTTTTGATTGTTATGCTTAAAAGAATTTTCCGCAATTTGCGCGCTGCTCGGGTTGCCAAAAAAGCTAAGACTACTACTCATCACGTGCACATTGTTCGTCAAATGCCAAAAACACGTCAGCGTGTGGTGCGTATCGCCAAGAAAAAATAGTTTCACTTTTATAACATGCACCCTCCGGGTATATATTGTCCGGACAAAATTAAAAATTTTGAAGGACAATTAAAAAAGCCCGTGCATTAGCGCGGGCTTTTATAATTTCTATTTTTTTTGATTTAATTCGTTCTTAGCGATTCTGGTAATGTCATTGCAGCACCTTTTTCAACATCGATACTGCATTGAAGTGCTGTGTACATATTGAAACCAGCTTTCATTGATCTTTTATGATGAAACCTTCTTCCGGTCTCAACTTCAAGGCACTTAATACGAAAATTTTTCAACTCTCCTTCCGGCATAGCATTTATTTTTTCAGCTCTTTCCCTGTATTGCTCATCAACTTCAAAATTGGTAATCAATTTTTTTGGCAAGTCGGAAGAATTTGGATGACGAACTGGTTGTAAACACATAGTGTACCTCCTTGTTTTTTTGTTGTTAAAGATGATTTAATATATTTCCTGTGCCCCGTGATGAGCGCAGCAAATTTTACGGGGTGCCCAAAGAGAGATTCGAACTCTCATGGCTTGCGCCACACGATTTTGAGTCGTGCGTGTATACCAGTTCCACCATTTGGGCTTTTTGCCTAAAACAAGGCCTAATTTCATCAAAAGTACTCTCTAATGATAAATGATTGAAATTGAATTGTCAATGTGATACAATAACTGAAGACAGGCAAATCTTTCATATAACATACAACATATAACATATAACAAAAAGGCGGTTGACTCTGAGTGAGGGAATGCTACATGTTATATGATATATGCTACATGACCGATGGCTAAAATTATTTCACTGATAAATCAAAAAGGCGGAGTGGGCAAAACCACTACCGCTATTAATATTGCAACTTACTTGGCTTCAATGGGTAAGTTGGTGCTCTTGGTTGATCTTGATCCACAAGGAAATGCATCTTCTGGTCTTGGAGTTGATATTCGTAATTTGGAGAAAGGCTTGTATAGCACGCTAGTTGGAGGCGAACACCCGCGAAATGTTATTATTAGAGCTGAAGAGGCGGGGCATGATCTTTTGCCAAGTTCACAAGATTTGGCAGGAGCGGGGGTTGAAATGGTGCACTTTGATAATCGCGAATTTAAATTGTATGATGTTTTGCGACAGATTCGCACAGATTATGACTATATCATTATTGATAGTCCGCCAAGTTTGGGATTATTGACGATAAATGGACTTGTGGCGAGTGATGAAGTGCTTATCCCAGTGCAGACCGAATATTACGCCTTGGAGGGCTTGAGTCAGCTCCTGCAGACAATTGAGCTTGTACAAAAACATTTGCAACCTAATTTAAAAATCATGGGTGCGGTGCTAACAATGTATGACCGCAGAAACAGATTGGCTCGTCAGGTTGTTAAAGAAATGCGCAATCATTTCCCAGGGCATGTTTTTGAAAGTGTGATTCCGCGCTCCGTGAGATTGGCTGAAGCACCTAGCTATGGAAAATCAATCCTTAGTTTCGATGGGCTTTCTAAAGGAGCAAGATCATATAAAAACCTCGTTAAAGAAATGGTCGCAAGGGATGATGAGGAAAAACGCAATAAAATATGAAATATTTTATAAATTTTAAATTATAAATTTGAAATTTTAAATCAATTTTAAATATTGAAATGTTTTAATGATTATTTGAAGATTTGTTCATTTATCATTCATTTTAAATTTAAAACTTAAAATTTAAAATTAATTTTGTTATGTCTCAACAATTCGGTCTTGGTAGAGGATTATCATCTTTGATTCCAAGCAAACAACCAGCCCAAGCATCTTCGCAAACATTTCAAAATGCTGAAGAATTTTCCAAAAGAACAGTTAGCGCGGGCGACGAATCAATTCGTGGCGATAATTTTGTGATGGAAGTAGATGTGAGTCTTATTGTGGCAAATCCTCATCAACCAAGAAATCTTTTTGATGACGAAAAACTTGAAAATCTTGCACAATCGATAAAGATGCACGGAATCATTCAGCCTCTTATTGTCAGCAAAAAAGGTAATCTGTATGAACTTATTGCTGGAGAGCGTCGCTTTCAAGCTTCAAAAATTGTTGGACTCAAAAAAGTTCCTGTGATTATTAGAGAAGCTAGCGAGCTGCAAAAACTTGAACTTGCAATCATTGAAAACATTCAAAGACATGATTTAAACGCAATTGAAGAGGGGAGAGCATATCAAAAACTTGCGGATGAGTATCAAATGAACCAAGAAGAAGTGGCAGCAAAAATGGGCAAAAGCAGAAGTTTGGTGGCCAACAAAATTCGTCTGTTAAATCTTCCTATCGAAGTTCAAAAAGGTTTGATTGATGGAAAAATAACTGAAGGTCATGCTAAAACGATTTTGTCTCTTGATAATCCTGAAAAACAGCGCGCACTGTATGAATTGATTTTAAAAAGCAATTTAACTGTTAGGCAAGCAGAAGAAAAAACAAAAGAAGTTTCAGTAAAATCGTATAACCGTAGTAAGAGCATTGATCCTGAAGTTAAAAAATTGGAAGAAGAATTAGTTGGAATGCTTGGCACCAAGGTTCGGGTTAATAAATCCGGAGACGGCGGAAAGATTGTGATTGAATATTATTCTCGAGAGGATTTGGATTCGCTTTTAGAAAAGATGTCACATTCCCAGTAGTAACTTATGATTCTTATAAAAAAATAAACCCTCCTGGGTTTATTTTTTTATTGAATAAATTTTTGTATTTCATTAACTATTGGCGGCGGTTATTTTTTTCAACTCTCTTCTGATATGTGATTTGGCGGCGGAAGTTTTGACGAATTTGAGCCAATCTTGATTTGGATTTTTGCGATCTTTGGATGTTAAAATCTCAACAACCTCTCCATTTCTAATGTAATGATCCAGCGGAACCATTTTGCCGTCAATTTTTGCGCCAACTGCATGGTTTCCAATTTCGCCGTGAATTGCATAGGCAAAATCAACCGGAGTTGCTTCTTCTGGAAGTTCGATAATATCTCCTTGTGGAGTAAAAGCAAAAATATGATTTTTGAAAAAATCTATTTGCAGGCTTTGCATAAATTCTTCATCATCTCGACCAATTTCATTTTGCCATTCGCGAAGTTGTTTGACCCATTCAATTTCTTTTTCTGGCACACCTTTTTTTGTTTTGAAAAGGAAGTCTTTCCAGTTCTTCTTTTTCTTTTCGCTATAAATCCAATGGGCTGCGATTCCAAATTCTGCTTCAGAATGCATTTTTTGAGTTCGAATCTGAACTTCAATGATTTTTCCATCTGGACCGAAAACCGTTGTGTGGATTGATTGGTAGCCATTTGGTTTCGGAAGAGAAATGTAATCTTTGATTCTTCCAATCATCGGGCGATATTTTTTGTGAACAATACCAAGTGTTTCATAACAATCAGCAACTTCCTGAACAATAATTCGAACTGCGGCAAGATCATAAATTCTTGTTATGTCCATATCGTGCTTTTGCAGTTTCAGAAAAAGACTGTAAATGCTTTTCGCTCTACCATTTGTTTCAATGATGGTTATTCCTTCTTTTTTCATTTCAAACTCAATTTCTTTGATAGCCTGAATGACATTCTTTTCCTTTTCTTTGTAATGTTTCTCTTCCAAATCCTTGACTAGAAAATAGTTTTTTTCATCAAGAAATCTGAAGGACAAGTCTTGCAACTGCGATTTCATTTCTCCCATTCCAAGCCTGTTTGCAATTGGAGCAAAAACCTCCATCGTTTCGCGTGCGATTCGAAGTTGTTTTTCCGGCGGATTAAATTCTAATGTCTGCATATTATGCAGGCGATCTGCCAACTTGATAATTACCACGCGAATGTCGCTTGCCATCGCCAAAATCATCTTCCTTAGATTTTCCAAGAAATATTCCTCGTGAGAACCTCTCAGTTTTATTTTTCCAAGCTTGGTGACGCCATCAACCATTGCAGCAATTTCACTGCCAAAGTTTTTTTCAACTTCTTCAAGCGTTATAGTTGTATCCTCCGGAACATCATGCAAAAGACCTGCGGCAATTGTTTTGCCGCCCATTCCTATTTCTGCTAAAATTTTTGCCACCGCAATTGGGTGTTGAGAATATTCCTCGCCAGAATTTCTCTTTTGTCCGGCGTGAGCTTTAACAGCAAAATCATAGGCTTTGGCTATAACCTTTTTTCGCGCATCCGAAGGCGGATTTCGCAGCGCACCAATAATATCTTCAAGAGTTAAGTTTTCCATAACGTGTAATACACTCCAAGAATTTTAATATTTTTAGTATATCAATTATGTGCTATAAAAGCAAAAAAAACAGAGAAGACTCTGTTTTTTTTTGATATCGTATAGGTTCTTAAGAAACAAGCTTTGAATTTTTTGTTTGTCTGTTTTCTTTTTGGCCAATTGTTGGCGACAGCGACTCTTTGAGCTTTTGGATATTGAGCATTCATCCAAAAGCGTGCCAAAAAGGAAATAGGCAAACAAAAAATTAAGCGTTGCATTCAGCATTTAAAACCATACATTGCGCGTAGTCCATTTTTGAGATAGACGATTCTCTATTCTTTTGCGTCAAATGTTTTTCCACACTCCTTGTTTGAGCATTTGGTTTTTCCTTTGGCAGCAAAAGCAAGTGGTTGTCCACAAGATGGACACATTTCTCCCGTAGGCTTGTTCCACATCACGAAGTCACAAGCTGGATATTTGTTGCAACCATAAAACATCTTGCCTTTTTTGGATTTGCGTTCAATAATATCTCCCTTTTGACACTTGGGACATTTAACTCCGGTTTTTTTCTCAATATTCATAATGTTTTTGCATTCTGGATATTTTGAGCAACCCAAAAATGGACCGAATCTTCCGCGTTTGACAACCATTGGTGCTCCACATTTGTCACAAATAACCCCGGAATTTTCTTCATCCTCCTTTTTTTCACTGTCGGTTTTTTCAGTATATTTACAAGTTGGATAATTGCTGCAAGCGATAAATTTTCCAAAGCGTCCAAATTTCATAACTAATTCTGCTCCGCAAGTAGGGCAGGGTCGATCAAGTTTTTCCACCAAATCTTCTTTTTTGACACTGTCAGTTTTTTCTTCAAGCAATTTGTGAAATGGTCCATAAAAATCTCGAATTACCGGAACCCAAGGCTTGTTTCCTTCGGCAATTTCATCAAAACTTTTTTCAATAGTTGCAGTAAAATCGATGCCGACAATTTCTGGAAAATGCTCAACCAAAAGGTCATTAACTGGAAAACCAATTTCCAGAGGAAACAATCTCTTATCTTCATTTTTATCAACATATTTGCGGTCAATAATAGTTGAAATGGTTGGTGCATAAGTTGAAGGTCGGCCAATTCCGTGTTCTTCCAAAACCTTAACCAATGTTGCTTCATTATATCGTGGTGGGGCAGAGGTAAATTTTTGCAATGGCAAAACCTCCAAAGCAGAAAGCGGATCTCCCTTTTTTAGTTCTGGCAAAAATGATTCAGCTTGCGCCGCTCTGTTTTCGTATACTTTCAAAAAACCATCAAAAACAACGGTTGAGCCAGATGCTCGCAGCAAGAATTTATTTTTCTTTCCGGCAGCTTCGATGTCAGCTTTAACAGAATTTAATTTTGCGTTTTGCATTTGGCAAGCAATCATTCGGTTCCAAATGAGGCGGTATAATTTGTATTGATTGGTTTCCAAAAGCGGCATCAGCTCATCAGGAGTTTTTTCCGGATCAGTTGGACGGATAGCTTCGTGAGCTTCTTGCGCGCTTTTTGATTTTGTTTTGAAATAGCGAGGACTTTCCAATGAATAATTTTTACCAAATTCTTTTTCAATTATTTTTTTTGCGCTCATTAAAGATTCCAATGACAGATTCATACTGTCAGTTCGCATATATGTGATGTAACCTTCTTCATAAAGTTTTTGCGCCGTCATCATTGTTTGCTTGGCTGAAAAACCAAAACTGCTGATGGCAGCTTGTTGCAAAGTCGAAGTAGTAAAAGGGGCGGAAGGACTTCGCATCGTTTCTTTTTTCTCAACTGACAAAACTTGATATTTCGCATCTTTGAGTTCACTGGTAATCTGCTCGGCTGTTTTCTTGTTGGCAATGACACTTTTTTTGGTTTTATAATCTCCGGTAAAAAGTTTTAACGTGATGGTTTGTTCAATTTTTTCTCCATTTTGCTCCAGTAAATTGGCTTCAAATTCATCGTTAGTTTTTTCTTTTTTCACCCTGTTAAATTGCTTCGCACCGGCGACCCCGCCGGATTTAACAGGGTGAAGTTTGGCAGAAATTGTCCAAAATTCTTCAGCAACAAAAGCTTGAATTTCTCGTTCGCGCTCAACAATAAAGCGCAGCGCTACTGATTGCACGCGTCCAGCGGAAAGTCCGCGACGAATTTTTTTCCACAAAAATGGAGAAAGTTCATATCCAACCAATCGATCAAGCACGCGCCGTGCCTGCTGAGCGTCAACCAAATTTATATCTATCTCTCTCGGAGTTTCTAATGCTTTCAAAATTGCATTTTTTGTAATTTCATGAAAAACAATACGAGAATATGGTTTTTTGTTTTTCTTATCTAATCCTAACGCTTCAACCAAGTGCCAAGCAATCGCTTCTCCTTCGCGGTCTTCATCGGAAGCTAGAATAACTTCATCAGCTTTCTTGGAGAGTTTCAAAAGTTCAGCCACCTTGATGCGCGCTTTGTCTGGAATTTCATAGCTTGGTGTGAAATCTTTTTCAATATCCACCCCCATCCCACTTTTTGGCAAATCACGCACATGACCAAAAGAAGATTTCACTGTGAAACCTTTACCCAAAAATTTTGTTATAGTCTTTGCTTTAGTAGGAGACTCAACGATTATTAGCTTCATTTTAATAAGTTTTTAAAGTTTATAAGGTTTTTAAAGTTTATAAAGTAGAATGCATTTTTACTTTATAAACTTGATGAACTTTACGAACTTTATGATTATAATGATGAAATATTTTCGATTCTTGCTTTATAACTTTATAAACTTTATGAACTTTATAACTTTATAACTTTATATAATTCTGTCCTCCGACGTTCTTGATTGCGCCTTTTATTTCCATCATTGCGAGTATTGAGGAAATGGTCGATGTCTCAAGTTTAGTCAGTTTTGATATTCTGTCAATGTGGAGGCTTTCGTGGGAAAGAACTGTGTGCACTATTTTTTCATCATCTGTCAGGTCAAAAACTTTTGCTTCAAGAGGTATTTTTTTGCCGCTTTCGATTCGCAGTTCGGTTAAAATGTCGCCCACACAAGTTGCAAGTTTAGCTCCAGCTTTAATGAGTAGATGTGTTCCTGTTGACTGGGGCGAAAAGATTGATCCCGGCACGGCAAAAACATCGCGATTATAATCCAAGGCCAAGTTGGCAGTAATAAGACTACCGCTTTTTTCTGCGGCTTCAACAACCAATGTGCCAAGACTCATTCCAGCCATAATGCGATTACGCATAGGGAATGTTCCAACAGTAGCAGATGTTTTAACTGGAAATTCGCTAATCAAAAGTCCGCCACCTTTAATAATGTCTTCGGAAAGTTGAAAGTTGGTGCGCGGCGAGATGCTTTCGGCGTCCAAGCTGTTTCCGAGCACGGCAATCGTTCTTCCTTTGACCTCAAGCGCTCCAGAGTGGGCCATAGCATCGATTCCAAAGGCAAGACCACTAACAACACAAATGCCACTGTCGGCCAAGTCTCTGGCAAATCCACGGGCAACATCGTTGCCATATTCTGTCAATTTTCGCGACCCAACAATAGCAACCAACGGAAAGTCAAGGCAGGTCAAATCTCCCTTCATATATATAAGATAAGGATTGTCTGGAATTTGCTTGAGCAGGGCGGGGTAGTGAGGGTCATCAAGTCCAATGGCGAGAATGTTTTCCTTTTCCAATTTTTCCCATTCTTTTTCAATATCAATAAGAGGTCTTTGCTCGACAATTTTTTGTGCAATTTTTTCTCCGATACCAGATTTCAAAAGTTCCTCGCGAGACGCTTGCCAAACTTGCTCTGCGTTTTCAAAAAAACTCATCAACAATTTCATTTTTTGATTCCCAAGTCCGTAAATTGTATTCAAAGCGTTTAAGTGTTTCATTTATCAAGAATATCCTATCTTGAAATATTTGACAATTATCAAAAATTCTTGTGTGATTTTTTGGCTCTATATAAGCAAGAAACAGCACTCCATTGACTTTTTGCTAAAAAAGGAGTATAATGGATGTATAAGGTGGTTGACTCAAATTTGCTCTTTTGCAATAAAGACAGTTCTTTTAGGGAGTTGTCTCTTGTTGTTTTAGGAGGGGGTAACTGTTCTTTTAACTAAATCAGTTTGATTGAAATAATATCAAACTGGAAAGGGAAGGTGAGGGCTATGCTTGCTATTATAATTGCAATCTGTTTCTTGCTACTTTTCCTTTTTCTGCATTGGCTTTGTAATCTTCTTGAGTCAACCAAGTGCAGGAAATTTTCCAGAAGGCTTTTCGAATCCTTGGAAATTGCTATTGCTGTAATGATAACAATGATAACAAGGGGTCGGTAATGGTAAGCTGGAAAACAACAAAAAGCGTCAAACTTTTGAAATTATTCGAAACTCGAATATACAAAAGATTGACGCTTTTAAATTTGTATCGCTTATAGAATTTTTGTAATTTCTGTTGAAAGTTTTTGGATGGTTGCAAATTCTTCTTTGGAAAATTTTTGCAAAACAAAATCACTACCAGACATTTGCCGCTCAAGTTTCTTTTCAGCGCCTTCAATTCCAATGCGAACGCGTTTGATTTTTTGTGTGCCAAGTGTTTCAAAAATTGAAGTCACACCATTGTGCCCAGCGGCTGAAGAATCTATGGAAATTTTAAATTCTCCAAGCTTAATATCAAGATCATCGTGAAGTACAATTAAATCTTCAATAGGAATTTTATAAAAAGTCATAATGCTAGCGACACTTTTTCCAGAAAGATTCATAAATGTTTGCGGCTTGATCAAGATTATTTTTTCTCCATCAACATTTCCCTCTGAAATTTCAGCTTCAAATTTTTTGTTCAATTGAAATTCTGGAAAAGAAAGTTCTTTTTGAATTTCGTCCAAAACTATAAACCCAGCGTTGTGTCTAGTTTCCTCATATTGATCGCCCGGATTGCCTAAGCCTACTAATAGTTTCATGAAGCATGTAGCATATAGCATATATCATGTAACAAGGATGCGAGTCTGCATTTTTGTTATATGTTATATGTTATATGATTTTTAAACTTTATTTTTTTATAAATGTTAAATATTTAATTGAATTGACTGTCCTGCGCTTTCTCTAAATCCTGCATAGTGTCTTCTTCATATTTATAAATATCAATCAAATCGTTTCCAAGTGTTATTGTGATGTCATTTTCCAGATCAGTCTTTTGCCAGCCCGCATCGCTACGCGAAGCGTTGCTGGCGGGTGAATCAATCGTTGCAGGAAGTTTTTTGATCAGTTCATCAAGAGTGAATATTTTTTCGACATCAGAATTACTGGCGACAGTGGTTTTGTTTTTGATTTCATTAGAATCGTTGGAAATAATTTTTACATTTTTGAATTTCAACTTTTCTGTGAGCAACTTTTTAATTTTGTCATCAAGTTCGGCATCTGAGGATTGATTGATGATAGCAATGCTTGCATCTTCCTGTAAAATTTCTGCTTGACGTTTTTTCAATTCCGTCTGGTCAAAAATATTTTGAGCAAGATCTTGGATTTCACTGTAATTGCCAATACGCGGAATCAAAATAAAGGCGCGGTCGTTTCCCAGCATTATGTGTGAAACCTTAAGCAAACTGTCAGGCTTCCACGCATCAACAACCACATTGGTAATGTTTTGTGTATCGACATCTTTGCTTAATTTTATAAACTGTTCAATATCATCAAATGACATATCCGTTTTAATATTGTTTCCAAGTGTGTTGAGCACATTATTTAATGCGACAACATTAAATATTGTTTGCATTGAAAATAGCCTGCTTTTGACTGCTTGAATAACTTGTTGTTGACGCTTGGCCCTGCCAAAATCACCTTCTGGATCGTCGTGCCGTTCGCGAACATATTTGAGTGCAACATCGCCACCAAGCAAATGAGCGCCCTTTTTCAATGCAAAAAGTTCATAGCTATAATTTGGTCCAGGATATGTCGGGTCATATATGTCGCGCTCAACCATCACATTGATACCATTGATGTTATCAATAATTTTTGCAAAAGCATCAAAGTCAACTGCGATGTAATAATCCATCTCTACTGCCGTAACTTTTTCTACAGCTTGTTTGATTAAATCTGCTCCTTTTTGCTGGGCAAGTCCGATTTTGTATAAGCTGTTAATTTTGGTAAACGATTGTGAATCAGGCTCGCCTGCCGTAGAGGCAGGAATTGGAACATAAAAATCTCTTGGCAAAGAAAGAAGTGCAACCTTTTTATTCTTGGTATCAATACTCATAATCATCACTGTGTCGGTCAGATTTCCTCCGGGTTTGTTTTCTCCCGCTGCGCCAAGTAGCAAAATATTGATGCGTCCCTCGTCTTCTCCTTTTAAAATGTGTTTATCAGATGATGGGATAATTGGAGAAAAAAGTGATTTCATATCCTGCGACAATGATGTCTGCGTGGAAGAATCATTCATTTTTTTGGTAGTAAGGTATGTCTTACTAAGAAAAAATATTGTAAAAGAAAGCAAAAGCAGTATCGCGATTATCAAGGAAGTCCATAATATTTTTTGCAACAGTCGCCCCTTTTGAAATTTTTTTTCATCCTTTTCTTCTTGCATAGTTTGCATAGTTTCTTCGCGGGGGATATAAAGTTCCTCTCTTTTTGGAAAATATTGAGATTGTGGTTCTTGTCGCTGAAAAACAGCGTTCGATTCCGAATGGGAGTCAACTTCTGTTGTGTTTGGTGCTAAAATTTGTTTTTTTCTGATACCATCCATCGTTAGTATGGTACGCAATTTAGGCTAAAATGTCAAAAAACAGCGTATTAGAGGCTTCTATTTAGTGGGCTTGCCCCGTTAGAAGCTTTCCACAAATTCTATAGTATTGAACTTATTGTTTAATTTGATTGTGCTAAAATGTCAAAAAATAGCTCTTTAGAGGCTTCTAACGGGGCTTGCGCCTGAGGCTGATGCGTGGTATCATTGTTGTGTTTAGGATGAATTTTATCTTACTTTAAATAAATCAGAAGTTACGCATTTCGAAACATTTCTTTTTTGGCCAATTGTTGGCGACAGCGACTCTTTGAGCTTTTGGATACTCGCCCCGTCAAATTGTTCACAGCAGTGAACACCAGCTTTGCTGGATTTGACGGGGTAAACATTCATCCAAAAGCGTGCCAAATAAGAAATAGTTGAGAAAAAGCGTAAATCCTATGAATATGGAAAAAATAAACAATAATATTGAAACAGAAGAAGAAGTGTATTATGGTGTCGGAAGTTTTCTTTGGGAAGTGGTAAAAGTCTTTTTCTGGGCACTTATCATTATTGTTCCAATCAGAGTTTTCCTTTTTCAGCCCTTTTTTGTGCAAGGTGCAAGTATGGAGCCAAATTTTAAAGACGGCGATTATTTGATAGTTAATGAGTTGGGCTATAAAGAAACAAACGCTAATGTTGATGGGATGCATCTTTTTACAATAGGATCTTTCAAAGAATTGAATCGCGGAGATGTTGTGGTTTTTCGTTATCCTCGTGATCCTAAGCAATTTTTCATTAAGCGTGTAATCGGACTTCCAGGGGAGCAAGTGAAAGTTGAAGCAGGCAAGGTTACTATTTATAATGATGAAAATCCTGAAGGGTTGGTGCTTGATGAGCGCGCTTATTTGTCCGCAGGATCAATAACTAACGGAGCTGTAACAACAACAATCAAAGATAATGAATATTTTGTATTGGGCGATAATCGTCAGTTTTCTCATGATTCTCGCGCTTGGGGTGCTCTTCCTGAAAATGATGTTATCGGAAAAGTTCTGATCAGAGCCTGGCCATTCACAAAAGCAGAAATACTATAGTTTTAAGTTTTAAATATTAATTGCATAATCTGTTTCTAGTTTGTATTTTATATATCGTTTTTCTAAATGGTTTAGAAAGTCAAAGGTTCGTAAAGTTTTTAAGGTTTATAAAGTATTTGAATGCGTTTGCTTTATAAAATTTGAACTTTATAAACTTTATGAACTTTTGTAATTGTATGGCAAAAGTAAAAGATAAAATAATAAAGAAAAGCGTTGCAAAAAAAATGGATAAAAAAACAACCGCAAAAAAAGCAGTGAAAGCTCCGACAGCAAAGAAGGTTTTGAAAGAAAAAATGCAGGTTCAGGAGGAAATTTTAATGCAACCACCAAGGGGTATGCGAGATCTTCTACCAGGAGATCAGCCCTATTGGAATCAACTGAGACGCGTGCTCGCGCGTGTGGCTATTGACTATGGATTTCAGCGTATTGACACGCCGGCTGTGGAATATGCCAATTTATTTGTTCGTTCAATTGGAAAGGGAACTGACATCGTGGACAAGGAAATGTATATGTTTACTACCAAAGGTGGAGACAAAGTTGCGCTTAGACCAGAATTAACTGCAGGCCTTGGACGAGCGTATATTCAACACGGAATGAACGTGCTTTCAAAACCAGTGAAACTTTTTTCAACTGGTCCAGTGTATCGCTATGATCGTCCGCAAGAAGGGCGCTATCGAGAACATTTCCAAGCAAATTTCGATGCTTTTGGAGAACAAGATCCTATTCTTGACGCGCAGCTTATTCAATTGGCTCATCGCGTGGTTACAAGTTTGGGAATTAAAAATATTCAATTTCAAGTTAACTCGATCGGTTGTCCAAAATGTCGCAAAGAATATCAAGAACTTTTGGTGGCATATTTTGAATCAAAAAAACAGAAGCTTTGTCTTAATTGCAAAAAAAGATTGGAAATAAACCCGCTTAGAATTTTGGATTGCAAGGAAGACAAATGTATTCAAGTTGCAACAACAGCGCCTCAATCAATAGACAGACTTTGCACCGAATGTCGCGTTCATTTCAAGAGCTTGTTGGAATATTTGGATGAGCTTGATTTGCCGTATGTGATTAATCCTCGTTTGGTTAGGGGTCTTAGCTATTATACTAAAACAGTTTTTGAAATTTGGTCTGGCGACGAAGAGGGCAAAAAACACTCACTTGGTGGTGGAGGACGATATGATCATTTGATTGAAGAATTGGGTGGAGAACACACACCAGCTATTGGATTTGGAATAGGTATGGACAGAATCGTGCAGGAAATGAAGCGCGTGCATGCAAAAATGTATATCGAACCGAAGCCTCGAGTATTTTTGGCACAACTTGGAGATTTGGCAAAGAAAAAAAGTTTGAATGTTTTTGCGGAACTTCAAAAAAATGGAATTTTGACTGCGGAAAGTTTTGGACGCGGATCATTAAAATCACAACTTCGCGTGGCTGACAGGCTTGGTGTTGAAATCACTTTGATCATTGGTCAAAAAGAAGCTCTCGATGAAACAGTGATTGTGAAAGATATGGTCAGTGGCACGCAAGAAACTGTCAATCACGAACGCCTTATCATTGCGGTAAGAAAAATATTAAAAAACAATGTGGTTGTTTCCCACGAAGGAGAATAATCATATAACACAAAACATATAACATATAACAAGGGATGCGGGCTCGTATTTTTGTTACATGCTATATGATATATGCTACATGAATTCAGATTGTATTTTTTGTAAAATTGTTGAAAAAAAGGTTGATGCGAAAATTGTTTTTGAAAACAAAGAGATTATTGCTTTCAAGGATATTCATCCACTTGCACCTGTGCATATTTTGATTATTCCCAAAAAACATATTGCATCGATAAACGAAGTTAATGATCCCGCGGATGTTGAATTGTTGGGAAAAATGATTGTTACTGCCAGAGACATCGCCAAGGAATTAAACATTGCCGAAGATGGGTATAAATTGCTTTTTCGCACTGGCAAACACGGTGGTCAAGAAATGGATCACATCCACTTGCACTTGATTGGCGGAGCCCCGCTCCACGAAGAAATTAGACCGCTAGAGGTTGACTGGAAGTAGAAAATGGTTCGTAAGGTTTTTAAAGTTCGTAAGGTTGTAAGGTTTTGTATTTACTTTATAAACTTGTAACTTTATGAACTTTATAACTTCGGCGAAAGCCGTGTGGTTGACTTGTTTGAGTTTTTCAGTACAATATGATAGGTTATAGATAAGTAATCATAAACTATAGAGAGGAGGTTTTTCTATGATTGGAGTACAAAAAAAGGATAAAGAAACGACAGAAAGCTTAATGCGAAGATTTTCTCGTAAAATTCAGCAAAGTGGCGTGCTTGTTCGTGCTCGTCGAACCAGATTTAAGAATGATGAGAAGAGCAAAACAGAAAAACGCGACGAAGCATTATATAAAGTTAAAATTCGTAAAGAAATTGATAAGCTTAAAAAACTTGGAAAATTTGACGATGAAGCTTTGAAAAACATCAAACGCAAAATGTAGCAAGATATAATACGAATGATGCAAATTGTATGCTAATACGCGAATATGCGAATTACGCAAATGATCCTTCATCATTCGTAGAATTGTTTTACTAAACTTTCGCGTCATTTGCGTATTTGTATCATTCGCATAAATTCGCGTATTCGTATTATGTCACTTAAAGAAAAAATTATCTCAGATCTTAAAGACGCGATGAAAAGCGGGGACAGTGTTCGTCGTGACACTTTGCGCCTTTTGGACAGTGCTGTTAAAAATTTGGAAATTGAAAAGAAAAAACGAGAAACTGGTCTTGATGATGCAGAAGTTTTGGAAGTTATTTCGCGCGCCGTCAAACAAAGACAAGACAGCATTCGTCAATTCGAAGATGGCGGCAGGCCTGATCTTGCTGAAAAAGAAAAAATTGAACTCGAAATTATTATGCCATACCTTCCCGCGCAATTATCCGAAGAAGCCATTACTGCTATAGTTAGCGAGGTGATTGCTCAAACGAAAGCAGCAGGTGTTGGCGATTTGGGCAAGGTTATGGGTCAAGCTATGAGCAAAATGAAAGGAGAAGCTGATGGAAATGTTGTGCGCGAAATTGCAAAACAATTACTTGAAAAAAGTGTTTGATGATTGTCGCTCGGATACGTTTTTATTTTTGTCACAGAAAAACAATTGCAACTTTTGACATAACACCAAGGAGACTTGTTTTAAGTGAAAAAATAAAAAGTATCCTCGCTCCAATTTTCTTACCATCGCTTTAAATGAAATTTATTCTTGAAGTAAATAATAAGACAACTTATAAATTTTCTAAGAAAAAATTTATGGGTATTTTTCAGCGTTCAATTGCGCTGGCTGATTTGAGCTGTCTTGAAAATAAAATTTTGGAACTTAGTGTTGCTTTGGTTAGCGAAGATGAAATTCAAAAATTGAACAGCCAATATCGCAAAAAGCAATTACCAACAGACGTGCTTTCTTTTTGCGAATATGAATCAACTGAAAAACTTTGTGAGAAAAAAAATGAAAACGAAGTATTTGTTGGCGAATTGATTTTGTGTCCGAAATATATTGAGCGTAATGCCAATGAAGATGGACAGTCATTGGAATATGCCCTCACATATATCACGGCGCACGGAATTTTTCATTTGCTGGGTTTTGAGCATGGAAAAAAAATGTTCGCACTCCAAAAACAAGTCGCCGATGAATTAGTAACCAGCAAAAATAAAAAATAATTATTATAAATTAATTAAGCTAATTAGCTAAGAAGCTAATGCCTAAGAAGCTATCTATATGAATGAAGAATTAAGACGATTTAAGAGAAGTTTGAGACATGCTTTGGATGGGATTAAATACGCCACGGTTCATGAAAAAAATTTTCGTATTGAACTTTTGTTTGCATTTTTGGTTCTCGGTCTTATCTTTGTTTTTAAAGTTAAAAATTGGGAAGCCGTTATTTTGCTTCTAATGATAATGTGGGTTTTGATTTCCGAACTTACAAACACTGTGCTTGAAAGAGTGGTGGACATTCTGAAACCAAGAATACATCCGTATGCAAGATTGATTAAAGATCTTATGGCAGCGGTGGTTTTGATTTCGGCGGTGGCATCAGTTATTGTTGGAATAATCATTTTTTACCCATATTTCAGAGAATTAGCCGCAACAATTTCAAACTACTAGGACACAGAAATAATTGTTTTGCAAGAATTTGGCAATTCATATATAATGAATTGAAACAGAAGTTACGCATTTCGAAACATTTCTTTTTTGGCCAATTGTTGGCGACAGCAACTCTTTGAGCTTTTGGATATTGAGTATTCATCCAAAAGCGTGCCAAATAAGAAATAGTTGAGAAAATGCGTAAGTCCTATGAAGGTTAAGTGTTGAAAAATTAGAAATTTTTAATATTATGGCTAGGGATAATAATTCGGTAGTTGTTGGGATAGATATCGGCTCAACAAATGTGCGTACTGTGATTGCACAACAAATTAGAAACGAGGAAAATCCTCGTGTTATTGGGGTTGGCATAACTCCCTCTTTCGGAATTAGGCGTGGAGTTATAATTGACATCGAAGATGTTATAAAAGCAGTCAATGAATCAGTTGAAAAAGCAGAACATATGGCTGGAGTTCAAGTTAAAAAAGCAATTTTTAATATTGGAGGATCGGATATTGGTTTTCAAAATTCCAAAGGGGTTATAGCAATCGGAAAAGCAGACGGGGAAGTTATGGAAGATGATATTAACAGGGTTATTTCCGAGGCACAAATAATTTCATTGCCAATGAACAGGGAAATTGTTCACGTGCTTGCAAAAAAATATAGACTTGATGATCAAGACAATATCAAGGATCCGCTTGGGATGAAAGGTGTTCGTTTGGAGGTTGATGCCTTGGTTATTGAAAGCAATTCTTCTCATATTAAAAATATAAGCAAATGTGCATATCAAGCAAACATTGAAATTGATGATCTTGTGCTTGAACCATTGGCTGCAGCAAAAGCAGTTTTAAGCAAAAAGCAAAAAGAACTTGGAGTTGTGCTCATCAACATCGGAGGCGGAACAACTTCATTGGCTGTATATGAAGAAGGCGACCTTGTGCACACCGCCATAATCCCAGTTGGGGCAGGACATATCACAAACGACATTGCTATTGGGCTGCGAACTTCTATTGATGTGGCAGAAAAAATTAAACTTGAATATGGAAGCGCACTTTCTCGCGACACAAATAAAAAAGAAGGCATTGACCTTGCGCAAATAGACTCAGGAGAAGAAGGTGTTGTTTCTCGTTTTCATATTGCAGAAATTATTGAAGCAAGATTCGAAGAAATATTTTTACTCGTGCAAAAGGAATTGAAATTAATTGGAAAAGCGGGATTGCTTCCTTCGGGCGCTGTGTTGGTTGGTGGTGGCGCAAAAATGACACACACTGCTGATCTTGCAAAAGAAATTTTGGGCTTGCCAGTACAAATTGGTTTTCCTTTGGGCTTGGGCGGTGTTCTTGATAAGGTTGATGATCCTTCTTTCGCCACAGCAGCAGGACTTGTCTTGTGGTCTCAGCAAAGAAACGCAACTTATTCTAATGAGAATTTTTTGAATTCAAAGGCTGTGGATATCTTTAAACGCGGAACAGGGGACGGTGTTGAAAAAGCCAGACAGTGGATTAAGAAATTTTTGCCTTAGTTGACCCCGTTAGAAATTTTTACAGATAGGTTTTTATAGGTTATAGTTTTTGTATATGAGTGTAGTTTTTAGGTTAAAAATAAGAATTTAAAATTTCTAACGGGGTTGACATAGCTATCGAAGCTGTGATAAATTAAAGAACTAAGAAAAAACTGGTATTGAAACAGGCTTAGTGAACTGACAAAACAACAATAAAAATAAAAATAAAAAAGGAAGCAAATTCAGAAAATTCTAATTTATATTTATTGTTTGGCGGCATATGCTGCTAACTATTGTAAAAATATGGCAGAAATCAAACCCGATATTGAAACATTTGCTCGAATTAAGGTTGTTGGTGTTGGAGGCTCTGGAAACAATGCAATCAGCAGAATGATCGATTCCAAAATCAAAGGGGTCGAATTTGTGGCAATCAATACTGATGCGCAAGCCTTGCATCATTCAAAAGCTTCAGAAAAGGTGCATATTGGGAAAAATCTTACCAAAGGTCTTGGTGCGGGAATGAATCCTGAAATTGGAAGGCAAGCAGCTGAAGAAAATCGTGATGAAATTCAAGATGTGCTTAAAGGTGCTGATATGGTTTTTGTTTGTGCTGGTATGGGTGGAGGAACGGGAACTGGCGCTGCTCCAGTGGTGGCTGAAACGGCCAAAGAATTGGGCGCACTGACAGTTGCTGTTGTGACCAAACCGTTTTCATTTGAAGGTGCTCAACGAAGAAATCTTGGAGAAGAAGGTTTGCAAAATCTGCGAGATCGAGTTGACACGCTTATTACCATTCCTAATGACAAATTGCTTTCAATTATTGATAGAAAAACAACCCTTATTAACGCCTTTAGAATCGTGGATGATGTTCTAAGACAAGGTGTACAAGGAATTTCCGACCTCATTACTAAACCCGGTATCGTTAATGTGGACTTCGCTGACGTGCGCGCAATTATGCAGGACTCTGGATCGGCTCTGATGGGTATCGGCATCGCTAGCGGCGAAAATAGAGCTGCAGAGGCCGCTCGCGCTGCAATCAACAGCCCATTGCTCGAACTTTCGATAGATGGTGCTAAAGGTGTGCTTTTCAATATCTCAGGTTCAAGTGATCTTGGAATGCTTGAAATTAATGAAGCTGCCAATATTATCACAGAAAGTGTCGACCCCAATGCTAAAGTTATCTTCGGAGCGGTGGTGGATGATCAAGTCAAAAAAGGCGAAATTCACGTCACAGTGGTGGCCACAGGTTTTGATGCTGATCGCGTTGTTGAAAACCCACTTCTTAATCGAGTGAGAGCAGGCGTAGCCTCGCATGAAACAATTGCTGAAAAAGAAGAAAAGATGGAAAATGAAGAACTTAAAGATGCAATAACATTTCCTGTCAAAAAAATTCTTGAACCTAGAATGATTATTGAAGATAAAATTCAACCTCGAACTATCAATCCTGTTTCGGAAACAAAAGCTGAGGAGGAAGATGACGAACTTGAAATCCCGGCTTTTATTAGAAGAAAAATGGAGAAGTAAAAAAGTTTACCCCGTGAAATTGCTTCGCACCCCAACAGTAGTTGGGATTTCACTGGGTAAATAAAGTTATAAGGTTATAAAGTTCATAAGGTAAAAATCGATGCTTTAAAAATCCCAGCCGCTAAGGCTGGGATTTTTTGTATGCTGTATGTTATATAAGCACTGTGCAGTTGTATTATTCAATTAGCTGCTATATAATATACATATGAAAATAGATAATAATCAAAAATTAGAAATTGCAAGAATTGCCAAAAAATCAGGCCTAAAACTGGTTATGGTTTTTGGTTCTTTTGCTAGTGGAAAAAACAGGGATGATAGCGATATGGATGTTGCTGTTGCAAGTATGAAAGAAATTTCCTTTCACGAACAAATTCGATTGACAAATAAATTTTCCCTGATTCTTAAAAAAAATATCGACTTATCAATATTGAACAATGCCAATCCGCTGCTTCTTTTTCAGGTAAGTAAAAACTCAATTTTATTATATGGAAATGAGGTGGATTTTGCAAAATTTAAACTGTATGCCTTTAAGTCGTATAACGATTATGCTCCATATTTTAAGATGGAAAGCGATTTAAATAAGAAAATAATCAATGCATATGTCAATTGATAAAGAACTTATTAATAGAAAAATAACACTTATAACTTCAGATCTGAAAAGTTTGAAGGTTTTGAGCAAGCTATCGCTGAAGACGTATTTGAGCAAATCAGAACACGAAGCTTTAGCGGAAAGATATTTAGAAAGAATAATAGGCAGAATGATTGATATTAATTATCATGTCTTGTCGGAAAAAGAAAATGAAATCCCAACCGATTTCTATAATTCGTTTATAAAAATGGGGCGAAAGAAATATTTGACAGTCAAGTTCGCTGAAACAATGGCAAATTCTGCAGGCCTCAGAAACAGATTGGCGCACGAGTATGACGAAATTGACCCTAAAAAGGTTTTTCAGTCGATAGAATCTTGCTTGAAAGACGTTCCAAAATATTTGAAAAGCATAGTAAGGTCTTTGGATTTGTAAAAGAAACCAAAAGAGGACGAACTTGAAACCCCAGCCATCGTGGCTGGGATTTTTGTGATGTTAGTGCTGCTGGTAACTTTACAAACTTTTTGTCTGATGTTATAATATCAATGTGAGTTGTGTAAATATTAAAGGATATAAAAAATGAAAACATTTTTTGATAAAAATACGAGATATTTTACGATAATGATTGTGCTAATTTTAATATTTTTATTTTCCACATCTTCGGTTATGGCGGATGAGGAAAAATTGTTTCCTGGATCTGTGAGTGGAACTGGGATGCATTTTGAAATCGTTGATAGTGAATATTTAAACATAACATTGGATAGTAGCGAAAATATTAAAGTCAGGATGGAATCTGCACCGGAAATGGTTGTTTTGGAAACGGAAAATTTGAATGCGGCAATTTCCTCCAGTTTGATTATTTCCGGATTTTTGCCAAACACGACTTATTATAAATATCAAGATAACTATGACACTTACCAATCTTTTGTATCAGATGAAAAAGGTTCATTTTCTTTCATTCAAGATATCAGCCAGCGTCATTTAATATTCATACAGCCTCGCAAAAGCACAAAATTTATTACCGATGTTAATGGAGGAGATTGTTCAAGTATTGGTGTTTGGAATGATACACTAAAAACATGCACTTTGAATCAAGATGTTAATGATTCTGTTCAGATAAAAAGTGATAACGTAACGCTGGATGGTAACGGTCATATTATTACTGGAAAAAATACCGGCACTGGCGTTTTTATTGTTAATGGTAAAAAAGGTATTACAATTAAAAATGTAACAATAACGGGATTTTTCTATGGGATTTATCTTTCATATTATTCTGGTCTTAATAATATAAGTTTTGCCACACTAACGGGTAATCGATATGGGGCTTATTTGGATCATTCAGGTGCGAATGTTATTTCAAACAATGTTATAACTAAAAATTCCAATGCTGGTTTGTATCTTTTTTATTCCACGAAAAATATTTTTACTGATAATATTGTAGGTCCAGAAAATAAAAATGGTATTAGCGAAAGTTCTCAAAATTATGGTTATACTTATGATACAAGTAATGTTTATGAGAATAATGAAGTGTTTGAAAATTTAGAAGGCGGAATCTACATTTATGGTGGAAACAGAGATATTCTAAAAAACAATAAGATAAAAAATAATCCATATTATGGTATCGAAATGATTGAAAGCAGCAGTAGCATGCTTTTTGGTAATGTTATGTCTGGAAATGGGGAACATAATTTTTATATATCAGGTAATAAAGTAGAAGATAATGATATTGATACAAGCAATACAGTTGAAGATAAGGCGGTTTATTTTATAAAAAATGTAATAAATGAAATATATGACAACCTAGATGACGTAGGTATTTTTTATTGCACAAATTGTCAAAATGTAACTCTTAAGAATCTATCTTTATCTGAAAACAAAGCACTGATATATTTTAAAAATACCGCTAATTCTCTTATTGAAAATATAGCTTCAACTAGCGAAGACATAAAAATTATTTTTGAAGGATCTAGTAATAATACAATTAAAAATAGCATTTTTGAACGTGCATATTTGAGCTATAGCGATAGCAATCAATTTTATGGGAATAATATTATGGGAACGGGTGCGGCAGTGTTTCAAATTAATTCTTCAATAAATAATTCTTTTAATCTTGATCTTCCAATAGGTGGAAATTTTTGGAAAAAAAATGAAGCTAACTGTAGAGATTTGAATAATGATAATATTTGCGATAGCTCATATGTTTTTGGCGGGGGATCCGATTATTATCCTCGGGTTAATAAATTTGAATTTGAAGCAGAGCCTATCTGTCAGGAAAATTGCTATTCTAATGTGATGTTTTTGCCGGGGCATCAGGCGAGTCGTTTATACAGGAAAGATTCGGATGGCGATGAGGATCAATTATGGGAGCCAACTAATCATAATGAAGATGTTGAGCAGTTATATATGAATCAAAATGACGGATCTAGCAATGACCCAGGCATTTATACGCGTGATATTTTGGATGAAGCATATGGAATAAATAATGTTTATAAAGGTTTTATGGCATCAATGGATAATATTGTTGCAGATGGTGTCATTAATAAATGGCAAGCTTTTGCGTATGATTGGCGAAAGCCCTTAGAGGACGTGGTTGATAATGGAACTAAACTTGAAGATGGAAGCGTGGAGAACGTGCTTGATCAAATTAGAAATTCAGCAAAGGAATCAAAAACAGGAAAAGTGACACTTATCGGACATAGTAATGGCGGCTTGCTTGCAAAAGTTATTGTTGATAGTTTGAAAAAAAGCGGAGAGGAAAAGCTCGTGGATCGTATTATTATGGTTGCCACGCCGCAGTTAGGCACACCCAAGGCTGCAGCAGGGCTTCTCCACGGAGATGGGTCTAATTTTCTTTATGGACTGATTCTCGACAAGAAGACTGCTCGTGGGTTTGGAGAGAATATGATTAGTGCGTACAATCTTCTTCCGTCAAAAAAATATTTTGATGTTGTTCAGAGTCCTGTTATTGAATTTGATACAGATGTGAAAAGTATTTATGACTTCCCATCAATCTTCGGAAATGATATCGATAATTTTGATGAGTTTAAAAAATTTCTACTTGGAGACGATGGCAATCGCACCGAGCCTGACGTTGATGATACAGATTCGCCAAATGTACTTAAAGATAATTTTTTCTCTCAAGCGGAGAAAACCCATGAATCGTTGGATTCGTGGCAAGCTCCTACAGGTATGGAGGTTATGCAGATCGCAGGTTGGGGATTGGACACGATTAGTGGCATAAAATATGATGATTGCGACTTTATTTTTTGTCCTGATGAATTGAGTAATCTCGATCGCTCATTGCTTTTCACACAAGATGGAGACGAAACAGTGGTCGTTCCAAGCGCAGTGGAAATGGATGGTAATGCGGAAAAATATTATGTTAATCTTAATCGCTATAATCGTCTTTCAAATTTAAAAATAAATAGGGAACATGCGGATATCTTAGAAATCAAACCATTGCAAGATTTCATTAAAAATATTATCCAGGATAAAAAAGAGTTAGTAAACTATATCTCGACTGAAAAACCGGAAGTAAAAAATGAAGATAAAAGTCTCCGATATCGTCTGCATTCTCCCGTAGCATTGCATATTTATGATAAAGATGGAAGGCATACTGGACTTATTGAAAACAAAAATCCAATTTCTGATTTGAAATTTTTTGAAAAACAGATTCCCAATTCGTATTATATGGAATTTGGCGAAACAAAATATGCCGGATCGGAAGGAAATCTTGCTCAAACCGTTGTCCTTAAAGGAGAAGATTTGGGAACATTTACTTTTGAAATTGATGAAATTATTGGTAATCAGGATGTTAAAACGACCACCTTTTCTAATATTCCTGTTATGCAAGGAATGAAAGCGGAAGTTTTAATTTCTGAAAGTGTTGGTGAAATGAAAATAGATGTGGACAATGATGGGGAAACTGATGCGATTTTTCGATCAGGAGAAGTGATTAAAAAAGAGGATTTGTTGGGAATTTTTGAAAAAATTATCAGCTCTCTTGATGTCGACAAGACAGTTAAAGATCGATTGATTAATAAAATAGACAACGCTAAAAAACAATCGGAAAAAGGTCACAGTGTAGCCGCTGATGCAATGCTGGAAAATGTAAAGCATCAAATCGAAATTCTCAGCGACATTAATACACCTGAAAAATTTCGCATTCCGAAAGATGAGGCGGAAAAATTAATGGGGATTATAGATAAAATACGTGCAGTGTAATTATTAATTAATTTGTGTTAAAATAAAAATATGAATTACAAGAAAAAAATTTATTGGATTTTGTTTGCATCCGTTATTTTAATTGTGATGGGTTTTGCGCTGGCATTGCCAGAGATTTTTGGACTTTGCAAAAGAACTGACGCAAGTTGTATCGATGAATATATATATAGTCATGACATTCTGTCTACATTATTGATATTTTTTGCTGTTCCGATTTTTATTATATCTTTCATTATGCTATTTTTACGTGAACAAATTTTTGATGCTTGGTTAAAATTTGCAATTATTTTTGCACCAAGCTCGATTATATTTATTGCAATATCGTCACCCCAAGGCGACATGTTCTTTCCTAGCATCAGGGAGTTAGCGATCTTTTTATTGCCTGTAATCTTTTTAATTTCAAGTTTTGGTATAATTTTCTGGGAATCTCGAAAAGCAAAGAAATGGTAAGAAGTGTTAAGAATGTCGTATTCATTTCACTAGGAATGGCATAATTTTTTTTATAAAATTCTTGCATAGCAAGATTTAACTGGGAATAAAAAATATGCAAAAAACTTATTGGTGGAGGGCGATGCTGACAGTTTTTTCCTTGGCTGTATTGGGTGGTTTATTTGTTAGTTTATGTGATTTTAAATTCGGAAAGTGTATTGGTGGGGATAGTATTTTAATTGCAAGAACATTCTTCCATGTGTTTCTTTCTGTCCTTATTGTTTCTCCCTTTCTTTTTTTGTTTATGATATTGTTTTTGTTAAATGGCTGAAGTTTGCATTATTGTGATTTGCGTTTGCAATAATTTTCATAATGCTAGCTCCTGTTTCAACTGGAGGATGGATGAATTTTTGTCCAACCAAGGAATCTGTTTCAATCTGGATGGGTTCACTCTTTGTCATCATTAGTCTTGTTCAAATAATTTTGACTTCTCGAAAATTGAAGAAAAACTGATAGAAATAAAATTTTTTCCTGAAATTGACAGTAAATATTGTTTTTTCTCATATTTGTGGTAATATAAAAGCATGAAAACAATGGATAAGAAGAAAATCGAAGAGATTGTCAAAAAATATGGGTTGAAACTCTTGTTAGTTTTTGGTTCGCAAGCAAGCGGAAAAACGCATAAGTTAAGTGACTACGACTTCGGATTTATTAGTAAAAAAGAGCTTAGCTATCTAGATAGGAGTACTTTAGCTCACAATCTTGCTAAACTTGTTAAAAATCCGAACATTGAAGATGTTGATCTTGTGAAAGCTGGACCATTTCTTTTGCGAGAAATAATAAGGAATAACAAAGTGCTTTTTGAGGAAAAAGGTGTTTATGCGAGTTTTTATTCTTATGCCACTCGAACATATTTTGAAGCTAAACCCTTTTTTGAACTCCAGTCGCAAATGTATATAAAAAGAATTAAGCAATTACAAAAAACATATGCTCAATAAAGAACTGATTCAAAGAAAAATAAACAAAATAGGAGTATATATTGACGAATTGAATCCGATTTTCTCCAGTTGCCGGTCTTCGAAATAAAATTGTTCATAATTACGAAGACATTGATGTTGAAAAGTTAATTAGCGATATCAAAGGAGGCATTTCACAATTCGGGGAATATATTATACATATCGATACTTTTCTAAGAATAAACTAGCTCTCTTGTTCAGCGTCTATTGAACTAGCCTTGAATTTCGGCAAGTGCCTCATGGATTTTTTGTATCTGCATGCTGGTATTTATGTTATATGTTATATGCCATATGTTGCATGAGAACTGTGCATAACTTTTTTTGTTTTTTTTTGTGGTATAATAAAGATACTTTTAAAAAATAACCTTGGTAAATGGCTGTATTAAGCTATAAAAATATTGTATTGACAAAGTAAGTCTAATTTGGTACAATTCTTTTATTGATATAATATTATTAAAAAAAGAAATGAATTATTTTGAATTCAGGAAAAAAATTGAAGAGCTGCCGTGTTTTGAAACGAAAGAATTAAGGCTTATTTTGGGCAGTAATTTCACAAGCACTACCCTTGTTAATCTTAAAAACTGGATCAATAAGGGCCATTTAATTATGCTTAGAAGAGGTCTTTATATTGTGGCTGAAATGAAAAATAAGCTTGATATGATGGAATTTGCGACAAAAATTTATGCACCTTCTTATATTAGTATGGAAATGGCTTTGAATTTTTACGGAATTATTCCAGAGGCTGTCTTTACTGTGACCTCCGTGACAACAAGAAAAACAAAAAAGTTTGCAACACCGGTGGGCAATTTTAGTTATCAAAAAATTAAAAAGGAGGCATTTGGAGGATTTGAAACAAAAAAGACTAATGGCGTTTCATTCAATTTAGCATTACCTGAAAAAGCCGTAGTTGATTTTTTATACCTTAATCGTAATATCCTAAATGGCGGTCAGCAGCAATTTCAGGGTTATCGTTTTAATGAAGATTTTAAATTTGATGGCAAAAAACTTTTGAAATTTGCAAAAGCATTTGAGAATAAAAAAGTATTATTTTTAACTAACAACTTTATTAAATATTATGTTGCCAAATAAAGAATTTTTCAAAAAATATGCTGAGGAAAAAAATATTCCCTGGCAACAGCGAAATATTTTATTGGAATATTTACAAACACAAATCTTGAAAGCTCTTTCGCTTAGCGCGTATAATGATAGCCTTTCTTTTCTTGGTGGTACATGTTTGCGTTTTGCATATAACATTAATCGTTTTTCGGAAGATTTGGATTTCGATTTGATTAAAAAAGAGGAATTTGATTTGGAAAAGTTGGCTGAGGAAATCAGCAAAAAGTTGGAGTTGCAAGGTTTTCAGGTTGATATTCGGACAAAAACTACACAAAATATTCACATTGTGTTCTTTAGATTTAAAAATGTTTTGAGAGAATTTGGCTTGAGTGGTCAAAAGGATGAAAAGATTTTAGTAAAATTTGAAATTGATTATAATCCATATAAAAATATTGAAACTCAGACAAAATTTACTGATAGTTTTAATGAGCGATTTCCAATGATGGTTAATACCCTGGAAACGCTTTTTGCACAAAAGATTTTAGCGATTATCTTTCGTCCTTATCAAAAAGGACGCGATTTTTATGATTTGGTATGGTTTTTGAGTCAAAAAAATATCGAGCCAAATTATGCAATTTTTAAGGAAAAGGGGATTGCAATTAATGATAGGAAGGAATTGATTGAATTTTTAAAACAGCAAGCTATTAAAAGTGATTTGCCTCAAGCAGTAAAGGATGTGGAGAGATTCTTGTTTTATCCCGAGCAGGCGAAATGGATTTTGAATTTACCAGAATATTTGGAAAGTTTTGAAAAATAAAGTTTTTATTTTACTTGTGCCGTGCAGCGATGCGGGTGGGTGTGCATAACTTTTTTGTTTTTTTGTGGTATAATAAAAACAGATATTAAACTTTAAAATAATACTCATTGATTTTTGCTTTGCAAAATTTGACGAGAAGGGAAAAGAAAAATGAAAACAAAAAAGTATTTCTTAAAAAGAGTCGCGGTGTTTGTTTTTTTGCTGGTGGGATTTTTCTCGCTAAGCAAAAATGTTTCTGCCGTTGAGCCTGTTGCTGCACCTGAGCAAGCGGGATTGCAGATGGTCACAGTTGCTACTGTGAACATATATGACGCAAAAATAACAGAGCAAGCAGGAAATGTATTTAAGATCTCATTTGATCTTTCAAATCGAACTGGTGTTCAACCCCAGGTTATTTATGGTATAAACCTGACAAGAACTGATGAAAACAATTATATTGTTGCGGATGAGAAGGTGTTTTCATCCGAAGTGGTAAGTTTAGGAGAAAATGAAACAAAAAAAATCAACATCACATATGAAGCTCCAAAATATCTAAAAGGGAAATACGTTCCAGTTTTGAATGCTAAAAATGGTAATGCTCTTCCTTTGGCAATATCAACACTTAACGAAGTTACTTTGGATGGGCAAGGAGATTCACTGGAAGTTGCTAATTGTTTCTTAACTGTGAAAGAGGACAATGACCCGCAGAAAAAATATGAATTGCTTGGGAGAGTGGATGTTGAAAAAAATGAAACTCTTTTCGGAAACTGCACAGTTGCTGGAAGTTTTGCTCAAGAAACCGCTCTTGCTCCAACGCTGACAACTTTTTATCGTTCTTCTTTTGGAAAAGAGATTAGAAAAGATTCATTAAAAGAGGTTGTTGTTAAGCCAGGTGAAAAAAAGGAATTTCAATTTCCAATATCGATAGCTAGCGACCCTCAGGCATATTCAGGCATTTTGGTTTTTGCAGACAAAAATGGAAATCAAATTTCAAACAAAGTCGAATTTCACTATGTTGTTCGCGGTCTTAGCGCAACTGTTCAAAATATTCGTTTAGACAAAGACGCCTATGAAAAAGGCGATATCGCCAATGCTAATTTATTCTGGACTGGAAGTGCAGATTCATTTTCAAGCTTACGCAAAGAGTCAACAACTTTCGATGATGGAAAGATTGATATTATGATTCAATCTGGCGCAGGACAAGAATGTGGAAAAATCAATCAAACTCTGGCGAGAAGTTCTGAAGAAAAAGAATTGAATTTTTCAATCCCAATATCAATAAAATGTTTGGATCCAGTTCTTAGGATTTCTATCACTGATAAAGATGGAAACAAATTGTCCAATGATGTTTTTAATATCAAATCAAAACCCGTTGAGACAAAAGTTGCAGCTGCTAAATATTCCAAAAACATTCTGTTTGTGATTATTTTCCTACTCGCATCGCTTATTGCGGTTTTGGTGTTTGTTTTCAAAGACAAATTGCGCGGCGGTCTGGGAATGTTTTTATTGTTGATGCTTTTCTCTGGAGGAATCTTCTTGGCTGGATCCGGTGAGGCTAGCGCGGACACCTTGGTTGTGACTGCACCTATGCGTGCTAACAATCTTCAATATGCCCCTGCAGCTAATCCTCTTTATCCTGGCGAGCTTTTCTACTACTGGGTATCATTTCATCAAGAGAGTAAACTAAGAACTGGTACATTTACTATTAATTATAATAAAGCAACCTACGCTCCTGGTGAGGAAATGAGAGTCTCAGTGTCACAATATTTTAGTTGGTATGTTGATACGACCAGATTTGTTGAATATAAGTGGGGAAGTAATAAAACAGATGGGAGTTTAGTGACTGCAGCTGGAAGAAAGTTCGGATATGACGCTAATCCTGATTATAATAATCCAAGCGGGATGTCTGTGCCTGCAACTGCTGGAACGTACCAAGCTTTTTTTACAGCCGGTTTTTTTACTGACGGCAATAATTTGGAGTGTTACAAATGTCCAACGTCTTATATAGATGAATATGGAAATACTATTGATTATGAAATTAATAGTTGTACTCCTTTGATTGCTAATACCTTGAGTTATGAAAGAGTTGATTGTCCTGCGGTTTACGGAACTTCATATTTTTCATACACAGTAGTTGCACCCGTCATCCCTACAACGGGAACAGCCGGTGTATGCGGATCAGCTTCTGGTGGGACATTTGCAACACTAACAGCTACAAGTGCAAATCTTTGCAGTTATGGGGATGTTATTTCTTTTGCAGGATCTGGTCCTTGGACTTGGTATTGTAAGAGTAAAAATGGTGGTGCTGATTCTCCTCAATGCAGCGCCACTAAAACAGCTGCTATTCCTGTTACAGCAGTTTGCAATGATGGAATTTGCAATGGAGCAGAAACATACGTAACATGTTCTCAGGATTGTCCTCCGCCAGCTCCATATTGTGGTGACGGAATTTGTAATAATGGTGAAACATCTGCAACTTGTCCTTCTGATTGTTCGGTTGCTCCTTTTTGCGGCGACGGAAGCTGTAATGGAACTGAAACATCTGCAACGTGTATTTCTGACTGCCCAGCCTCTCTTCCATCATTTACTTTAACTGCAAACCCAACTATCATTGATCTTGAAATTAGTGCATTGCCAAGAAATATTACTTTGACCTGGTCTCCAGTTTCTAATGCAACAAGCTGCACTAAAAGTGCTAATATGGGTGGTGGTTTTGCTAATATTGCAGGAGGAAATGTAACTGTATCTCAATCCTCATCATCTGCAACTTATACCGTAACCTGTGTTGGTCCAGGTGGATCAAGAACAAGATCAGCAACAGTTGTAACAAGGTGCACTAACAAGACATGTAGTACTGATAACACAACTTGCGACAATATTTATACTACTAGTGTGGCAACAAATTCTTGTACAAAGTCTTGCACTGATAACGCATCATGTTCAGCAGCAGCGCCCACTACTACTGGCGGAAGTCAAATTCCTTGGCAAGAAGTAGCACCGTAACATCTTGGGTTAATTGAGTCCTTGGTGTGTCATTCCCTTGAAAAAGGGAATCCAGGTTCGCATGGTATAGCAAAAAGACAAAACAAAAAATACAGCTCAGTAGGGCTGTATTTTTGCTTAACCCCGTTAGAAATTTCACATGCATTATCAATTTGAATAGGATGCTTTATATCCTAAGTCTATAAGTAATCAGCGACTATTTTTGAAATTTCTAACGGGGTTGACAAAAAGTATTTTTTATGCAATCATACGAGGAAGTCTCTTTTGAGATTTTGAATATCAGTATCTTTACATATATAAATAGTTAGGATCTAGAAAAAGGGCAAAATCGTCAATCACCGCTATGTAGAGGCCAAGGAGGCCAACCATGAACTCAAGATTTTATTGGCTGAAGTTAGGAATGCTGTTTGTTTGTCTGGTTTTCTTTGCTGCTTGTGGTGGCGGAGGTGGAGGAGATTCTTCTTCTCCAGTAACCCCACCGGTAACAAGTAAAGTGCCTGTAGCCTCGTTTACCGTTGAGGTGACAGGCTTGACAGCAAAGTTTAACGGTACAGCAACAGAATCGCCAACAAATTGGTACTGGGATTTCAAAGATGGTGCAACCAGCTCTGAACAAAACCCAGTGCATACTTACGCTGTTGGGTCGCACAGTCCAAGTCTTGTCGCAACAAATGCGGCAGGATCAAGTGCAAAGTTTGAAGCTGTTGTCAATATCTCTGCGCCGACCGTAACAACCTTGAAACTGGCACCAGTGCCAGCGCTTAATCCGGAAGTTATTCCTGTGCTCGTCAACAAATCTTTTTATGACGCGCATCCCGATGTGGTAAAAAATGCAGGAGCCGCAATCTCAGAGGTTAGTGCGGTTTTTGCAAAGAACACAACAAAAAGATATCAAGTTGGGCAGGTGAAGAGTTATACCAATGCCCAATTTGATGGGATTCAAGAAGACCCGTCGAATTATTATGACAATGATTTTCCGGGCAGCCCGACCTACGGAGGGACAACACTCGTTTATTTCATATATAAGGATAGGAGCGAAATTCCCGCGTATATCACTTCGCAATACTCCTATACTTTTACCACTAGTCATGTTATGAATGGAAAGAAATACTATACCATTTATAAGGCGGAGGATGAAATGACAGTGTTGCTTGGCAGAAGTGAAATAGAAAAACTTAGTCCAACATATTTTGATAGTGTTATATTTAGTACTTGCCAAGAATTTATGCATACCCTTGCGGGTGGCGTACCCGAATGGTATGGTATTGCTTTTCAGGATCGAACTAATGTTGCCCCAATCTTGGAATCATATAGCCTTAGGGCTTTATATCCAAAAGATCCAATGACAGAACCAGGTTTATGGACCGGGACAATATTCTCGCCCTTTAATGCTTGGTTGGCAACCAATAATGCTAACCATCAGGTTGATATGTGGCAAATCGCTAACAACTTGCCAAAAGTTGTTAAAGTGAGACTCGTCAATTCACTTGGAAACCCAGTCGTCGGCGAGGTAAAAGTTTTCGGAACGCTGACCAATACTATTGATCCAAACAGTAAAAATGGCACGGCGAATTATTACATCCAGCCATTCCCGCAGCCATTGCTCCAAAGTGCTGTCTCAGATGCAAATGGAGAAGTTGTTATCAACAACGATTTCTCCACCAGCTGGAACGGTAAAATCATCAAAGCTTCCTCCGGCACCAAAATCGGTGGCACAACAATGACCACCGTCGAACTCGAAGAAAAACGGTGGAAGGATGGATTCGTTGAATCCTACACCAAAAACATTACAGTAAAATGATGAAATGAAATAATTTTATTTCTTCCCATCCCGCCCTGCAATCGCCGCTTCTCATTATTAATATGAGGAGCGGCTTTTTTTAAAGAAAAATTGCAATTCAGATTAGAATTTAAGTGGGTGGAATTGACAATTTCCTGTTTGAATGTTAATTTTCATCGTAGTATGAATGTTCTTTAATTTTACGAAACCCACAAAGGAGGTGGACAATATGATATATAGAACCTTAAGTGCACCATTATCAGTGCAAATTGAAATTACTGACAATTGTAACCAGGTCTGTACTCATTGTTATCGCGCATGTCAACATATTAAGAAAGCCGTTTCTAAGCATCTTTTGCCAAGTCAAGCGGAAAAATTGGTGGAAGAATTGGCGCGTTGGAAAGTAATGTCGGTATGCTTTACTGGTGGTGAACCTTTAATGTTTAAAGAAACTTTAAAGGCTGGTATACGAAAAGCAAAAGAACTAGGCTTGGTTGTATATTGTAATACTAATTTGCAGTTACTTACCAGGGAAATGTCGGACTTTTTTTATCAAAATAGTGTTGGCATTCTAACTTCGTTGCTTTCTCATCAACCAGAAATTCATGACGTTATCATTCAACGTGAGGGTTTTCATAAGCGTCTTCTTTCTAATGTTCTAATGCTGACTGAAACTGGTGTTTTAACAAGTGCAAATATGGTGGTGCGTAAAGAAAATGCACATCAAGTTTATGAAACAGGCAAGTTGGCTCATAGCTTGGGGATTTTGCGTTTTTCTGCAACAAAAGTGGCTCCGTCACCAGATACTGAGTATAGAAATTACAGAGCAACACCACAGCAGATTAAAGAATCAATGGATGCACTCCTGCACCTTCAAAGTGATTTGGGACTTTGGGTTGAAATATTGGAAACCTATCCACTTTGCTTTATTGGTGATATGAAAAAATATCAACAGTTTCTTCGCAGGAATTGTACGGCCGGTGTATTTAACTGTTCTATTTCTCCTGATGGTTCAATTCGTCCATGTGCTCATGCGGATATGACCTATGGAAATTTGTTTGAAAAGTCTTTGCAAGAGTGCTGGTTTGCAATGCAGGAATGGCGTGATGGAACTTTTCTTTATGAAAAATGTAGAATTTGTCCACATCTCTTGCGATGTTCGGGAGGATGTCGAATGGATGCAAAAATATTCTACAATGATATACATGGGAAAGATCCATTGATGACAGGACCGGAAAAGGTTAACTTCGCAGAAAATACCTCGCAACTCGATTTTCAATTGCCTAATAATCTGAAATTTGTTAAAGGCGTGCAAATTAGGGCGGAAGAATTTGGTGGTGTTGTGAAATATAATGATGAATTGGTATTTCTTAATAAAGCTGGGTACAATACTGTTCTTAATTTACTGAGTGGTAATAAGTATTTCAGCTGGAAAGAGGTAGATGTGGAGGGCGTGTCAGTGAAAGACAGGGAATTATTTTTTAAAGTCCTTTTTGACAAAAAGATGTTTCTTGTATCATGACAAAGTTTATTAGTCCGCCATGGATGCACGGGGTTTGTAGCAGTATAATATTTCGCCATGAAAGGAGGTGAGAGTCATGTTTGTTTCAATATATATTGATGAAAATCAAGTGGATCAGAACGTTTCCTTTTGTTGTCAAAACTGTGGAACATAGCTCAGCTCCGGTGGGCTAATCCATAATGGAAATATTTAACTTTAATTAGGAGGAGCAACTCTTTGCTCCTCCTCTATTTTTTATGAAATTAGTTTATTCAAAAATAAAAAAATGGTACAATGAAAATTTAGAAATATATTTAAAAAATGGTGATGTGCTTATGCAAGATAAGCTCGATAAATTTCTAGAATATATTCCTAAGAAAGGAAAAATTTTGGATATCGGAAGTGGAACTGGGCGCGATGTTAATTATTTTATTGAAAATAATTTTGATGGAATTGGTATAGATTTTTCTGAAAAAATGATTGATTATGCTAATAAAAATTTTAATGGAAAATTTAGTTTAATGGAAATGACAGCGCTTGATTTTCAAAATGAGTATTTTAATGGAATATGGGCTTCATCTTCTTTATTTACGCATTTGACTTCTGATGACATTGAAAAAGCTCTTTTAGAGGTTGAGCGTATTTTGGCTTGTGGTGGTGTTTTTGGCTTTATTGTTATGAAAAAAGAAAAAAATGATATAGAACGGAAAAACTTTATTTTCAATAAATTTACAAAAAAAGATATTTTAAAAAAAATAACTGACATTGGGCTTACTAGTTTTTATGTCAGTATTTTCCATGCTCATAACAGGGATTGGTTTTATGTTCTCGCTAAAAAGGGAAATTCACCAACCGAGGACGGTTCTCAACAGGGAAATCTTTAACAGGCAGCATATGCAGTGAAGAAGAGAATTCGCCGAAGATCGTCCTTAGTGCCATTCCATCTTTAACTTTTTGTGTTGCATTTTGTCTTGTTTTGTGCTAAAATTGGGCTATGAAGACACTAGAAAAACAATCACTTTTTTGGGATGTTGATCTTGGCACTATTGATCCGCAGACTCATAAAACGTTTATTGTTAAACGTATTTTGAGTATGGGAGACATTGATGATTTAAACTGGGCATTTCAACTGTATGGAGCGGAAATTTTGCGTGAAATTTTCTTGAAATCAATTGATCAGTTTGATGCAAAGTCACGAAATTTTTGGAAGGTGTATTTTAATATCTCAGATCAAATTTTATGTACCACGAAACAATCGATGAGCAAACAATGCGCGTTTTTGAAAAGATAAAAAAAATTGACATTCTGAAATCATTTTATCTTGCTGGTGGAACAGCGCTTGCTATTGAACTTGGGCATCGAAAATCTATTGATTTAGATTTTTTTTCAAAAGAAAATTTTTCACCTGTTGAGTTGAAAAAACTTTTACCTGAAATTGGAAGTGTGGTTGTTGTTGGTGAGGAGGATGGAACACTGCACTGTACAATTGATGGAGTGAAAGTTAGTTTCTTGCGTTATGAATATGAGTTACTGTTTCCCCTGGTGGAATTTGAGGGTGTAAAAATGGCAGATGAACGCGACATCGCTGCAATGAAAATTGATGCGATTTCTTCGCGTGGAAGCAAGAAAGATTTTATTGATTTATACATCCTCTTGAAAAAATATGAATTGCGAGAATTGATAAATTTTTTCGAAAAAAAATTCAATAATATTCAATATAATATGTTGCACATTCTTAAAAGCCTGACTTTTTTTGAAGATGCTGAAGGGGATCCGATGCCCATGATGTTTGCTTTAGAAAATTGGGATGTTGTGAAAAAGGTTATTGTTGAAAAAGTTTTGGAATTTGAAAAAACATTATCATAAAATGAGTTTGAAATGCCGTTGTTTCATTTCCGCCCCCGCCCTGCTATGGTCGCTTTCCGTTATTAACACGGAAGGCGGCTTTTTTTATTACTGTTTACGCGTGCCGTGCAATGTGATGAAATTTTTAATGCAAAAATTTCATTTTACGCTGTGCATAACTTCCAAAAATGGCTCAAATAGGGATGCTTGGCAGATATTTGACTTGTGGTATAATGGACTAACGGTACACAACATATAGTGTATAAGTTCATAAAAATACAAAATAGTCAAGTTTTAAAAGAGTGAAAAATATTTCTTGTCAAGTAAATAAAATTTGTTTACTTTGAATGGCATATTAATAACCCAACTAATATACGAATTACATACTAATATACAAATGTGTATTAAATTCAGATTAGTATATTGGTAAAAGATTAGTAATTTAGCGGGTATTTATATTGAAAATAAAAATAATTATATAAATTGAAACTTATGATTTGTCCATTTTGCGGGAATGGCGACACGAAGGTTGTCGATTCTCGCGACACGAATGATTCAAAGGCAATTCGCAGGCGAAGAGAATGCGAAAAATGCCAAGCACGTTTCAGTACTTATGAGGAAATGGAAATTATGCGTCTTACTGTTACTAAGCGAGATGGTAGCAAGCAGGAATATGACAGAAGGAAAATAGAAATTGGTTTGCACAAGGCTTTGGAAAAAAGACCAGTGAGCGAAGAAAAAATAGGAAAAGCGATTGGCGACATTGAATATGAAATTCAGGCTCGCGAAAGCAATGAAATATCAAGCAAGGAAATTGGTCGAATGATTCTTGAAAAACTTAAGGAATTGGACGATGTTGCATATTTGCGATTTGCAAGTGTGTACAAGGGATTCAAAAACGCAGACAGTTTTCGGAAGGAAATGGAGAAAATGGAAACATCATGATACGAATATGCGAATTAATGCGAATGTTGCAAATATGCAAATGACGCAAATGGATTATTCGCATATTCGCGTATTAGCATAAATATTCGTAACATTCGTATCATAAAATAATTTAATTCTCGGGGGAGAAAACAATATGAAAAATCAAAAAAAGAAAGTTAAGAGCAAAAAGGTTGTGGCAGTAAAAAAGACTCGCCCAGTGAAATCCGCGAAGCGGAGCGACCTAGTCGCTATTTCACAGGGTAAACCGCAAAAAGCTGCAAAGAAAGTTAAGCCGAAAAATCTTGTTAAAAAAATCGTAAAACGTTCTGGAAGAGTTGTGCCGTTTGATCAAAAGAAAATTGCTGTTGCAGTTGAGAGAGCATTTTCAGTTACAGGGGAGGGAAACAAATCTGACGCAAAAAGAGTTGCAGATAAGGTTGTGCAGTTGCTTAATAAAAATTTCAAAAAAGGTGAAATTCCAGCCATCGAACAATTGCAAGATTTGGTTGAGCGCGTGCTGATGATTTTGGATTTTGATGAAACTGCCAAGTCATATATTCTTTATCGCGAACAACACAGAAAAATTCGTGAAACGGAACATTCATTGGATGAGGCGGTAAGTTTGGTGGATAAATATATTCAAGAAATTGATTGGCAAGTGAAGGAAAATGCTAATATGGCATATTCTTTGCAAGGTCTTAATAATTACATCGCTTCAATTGTTAGTAGTAAATATTGGATGAATCGTGTTTATTCCAAAGAAATTCGCGAAGCTAATGAAAGTGGAGATTTTCACATTCATGATTTGCAATTGGTGGCAGCATATTGTTGCGGTTGGGATTTGCAAGATTTGCTTCGAAGAGGTTTCACTGGCGTTCCGGGGAAAGTTGCTTGCAAGCCTGCCAAACATCTCGGTTCAATTTTGGGACAAATGGTTAATTTTATTTATACTCTTCAAGGAGAAGTTGCTGGAGCGCAAGCATTTTCAAATTTTGACACCTTGCTTGCTCCGTTTGTACGCTATGATAAATTGACTTATGCACAAGTAAAACAAGAAATTCAGTCTTTCGTTTTCAATATGAATGTTTCTACTCGTGTTGGATTTCAAACTCCATTTTCTAACATCACAATGGATATGACAGCTCCAACTGCGCTGGCAAAAGAAGCTGTGATTGCCGGAGGTGTACCGCAAAAAGAAACATATGGAGAATTTCAAGAGGAAATGAACATCATCAACCGTGCTTTTGCTGAGGTTATGACTGAAGGAGATGCAAGTGGAAGAATTTTCACTTTCCCAATTCCAACTTACAATATTTCTAAGAATTTCGACTGGAGCGACAAACGTTTTGATGCAGTTTGGGAAATGACAGCCAAATATGGTATTCCATATTTTGCAAACTTCGTAAATTCAGATATGGATCCTGACGATGCTCGTTCAATGTGTTGTCGACTTCGTCTTGATAACCGCGAATTGCGTAAGCGTGGAGGAGGATTGTTTGGAGCAAATCCACTTACTGGTAGTGTTGGAGTGGTGACGATTAATATGCCGCGAATTGGTTATGTTGCTAAAAACAAAAAAGAATTTTTCAAACAACTTGATTCCTTGATGGACATTGCAAAAGAAAGTTTGGAAACTAAACGTAAACTTGTTGAAAGTTTAACTGAAAAAGGATTGTATCCATACACAAAATTTTATTTAGATGCGATCAAGATGCGACAAGGAGCTTATTGGTCAAATCATTTTTCAACCATTGGCTTGGTTGGATTGAATGAAGCTTTGGTTAATTTGATTGGCAAAGATATTACCACCAAAGAAGGACAAGCTTTGGCAGAAGAAATCTTGTCACATATGAGAGAAAAAATGCTCAAATTCCAAGAAGAAACTGGCAGTATGTATAACTTGGAAGCTACTCCTGCAGAAGGAACCTCATATCGCTTGGCAAGAAAGGATCGTGAGAAATACCCAGATATTATTTTTGCCAATGATTTGGCTGTTCGAACAAATGGAGCTGAGCCGTATTATACAAACTCATCTCAATTGCCAGTGCAATTCACTGAAGATTTGTTCGAGGCTCTTGATTTGCAAGAAAAATTGCAAACAAAATATACAGGTGGAACAGTTTTGCATGGCTTCTTGGGCGAACGTATTTGGGACATTGAAATGGTAAAAAATTTGGTAAGAAAAATTGCTGAAAATTATGCACTTCCATATTTCACGCTTACGCCAACCTTTAGCATTTGTCCTGTGCATGGATACATTCCAGGGGAACAACCTATTTGTCCAAAATGTGTGATTGAGCAGAAAACAGAAGTGTATTCACGCGTAGTAGGATATATCCGTCCTGTGGAGCAATGGAACAAAGGTAAGCAAGCAGAATTTGGTGATCGTAAAGAGTATACAAATGGAAATTGCGGCACAGTTCCCGCCAAGAAGCTTGAAAAAGTGGGGAAGAAGAAATAATGATTAGCGTCGTGAGAATACATTTTTATTTTTGTCACAGAAAAACAATTGCAACCTTTGACATAACACCAATGAGACTTGTTTTAATTGGCTTTCAAAATCTTTGATTTTGTCCAGACAATATATACCCGGAGGGTGCAAGTGAAAAAATAAAAAGTATTTTCACTCCTTGTTATTAAAACAGCATTTTAATCAAGAAGACGTTCTTGATTGAGATGATTAAATATTTACCCCGTGAAATTTGCGAAGCAACTATTTCACTGGGGTCTAAAAATTAAAATAAAAAACCCCAGTTAAATATTGCGGATTACCGCAATTTAACGGGGCAAGAAAAAATATGGAAAAATACACATGCCATGATTGTGGCAAATCAATCGAAAACAATGAGGAATATATGCCGTACAAAGTTGGTAGTGAAGTTTACACTAAATGCAAAGCTTGTCATCAAAAAGATCCTGTTCTTAAGAATTTTCAACAAACAGAAGTTTATTCTCGTGTTGTTGGATACATTCGTCCAGTGACACAATGGAACAAGGGCAAACAAGCAGAATTTGCAGATCGCAATGAATATGTTGTAACCGACGGAGCTTGCGCTTCTTGCTAAGAATTCGCAAGGATGATGATGAGGCAATTGCGCACAGCTTGCAATTGCCTCAAATTTCCTTTTTGATAAAGAAAAAAACAAATATGCGCATCGGTGGGTTTCAAAAACTAACTTTAATAGATTTTCCGGGGACAATTGCAACAACGGTTTTTACTGTTGGTTGCAGTTTTCGTTGTCCCTTTTGTCATAATCCAGAGCTGGTAATCAGGTCTCAGTTTCCAGCTTTGAATAAATTGGAAGAAGAATTTTTTCAGCATTTGGAAAAACGTAAGGGTAGACTTGAGGGAGTTTGCATTACTGGTGGAGAACCAACAATACAACCGGATATTATTGAGTTTATCAAAAAAATAAAAGCGATGGGATATAAGGTAAAACTTGATTCCAATGGAACACGCCCAGATGTTTTGAGAAGAATTATAAAAGAAAAGCTCGTTGATTTTATTGCGATGGACATAAAACATTCGCCTAAAAAGTACAGCATAGCAACAGGACTCACTACCGATATTGCAAGAATAAAAATGAGTGTGATTATGATTATGCAAAGTGGTGTTCCATATGAGTTTCGCACCACGGTTGTTCCAGGGATTCATAGTGAAGATGATTTTTTAAAAATTGCCAAATGGATCAAGGGTGCAAAGGCATATTATTTGCAAGAATATCGTGAAATGCGAACCATTAACCCAAATATGAAAAAAATAACAAGCGGAAAAACACTTGATTTGGAAAAAATAAAGAAAAGCATTGAGAACAATTTTGATATTTGTGGAATACGCGAAAATAACTAAAAAATGCTCTTGCGCGGGCATTTTTTTGAATATATCAAAAAAATGAATAAAATATACTCACAAGGCGTAATATCAAATAGGCGAGTGTGTATTCAAGAATCATACGCAAAGTATGGTTTTTAAAAAGTAGCTTTGGAATTTTTGTTTGCCTGTTTTCTTTCCCGCCTACCGGCAGGCAGGTTGGCCAATTATTGCGACAGCAATTCTTTGAGTTCTTGACCATAGTCTTGGGTCAAGAACGTGCTCAAAAAGGAAATAGGCAAACAAAAATTAAGCGCTGAACTCAGTGTTTAAAGTCATAAATTGTGTGTGATTAATTGTTTAACAATAAAAAATAAAACAATGTTATTAGAAAAATTAAAAAAACATGGCGGGAAATTAATGTTTTTTGTTATGAATGCCGTGCTTGTGTTTTCGGCTGTTCTTTTTATGCGTCAAAAAAATGTTGAAGAAGCAAAAAGTGTGATTGCTGAGGCTGACTTGCAAAATTATAAATCAGCAACTGATTATGCTCTTGATGCTCAGCAGCGTATCTTGACGGATAAGGCGACAAAAGTTAATAGCGTTGCTAACAATCCGGGCACGGTGGAGCGGCAAGTTGGCGTGTCGGTAACAAAAACTATTCCAGCAGTAACAAAAACAGTGACAGTGACAAAACCAGCATCAAGCTCAACTTCCTCAAAAACAACCACAAAAAAATCATAAAGTTTAAAATATTTAAAAACATATAAATTATGTTCAAGAAAAAATTTGCAGTTCTGTTTATGGTTTTTTCTTTGGTTTTTGGCGGAGGCTTAAGTGTTTTTCATTTTGCAAATGCCGATGATGATGAGGAAGAATACGAAGAAGATGATGATGAAAATGAAGATGTCAAAGTTGAACCTTCTTCATCATCGGAAAAAACTGTAACGGTCGAAGAAACGATTGTTGTTGAGCCTGCAAAAATAGTTACAGAAAATCAGCTGCAAACAATTTCACTTTCAGATCGTGATCGCGACGGTATTCCTGATGATGAGGACAAACATCCGGACATCGCAGAAATATATATCGTAAAAGACGATGATCTAAACGGAATCGTTGATACATTTGAAAATTAAAAAATGGATATGAAATTTCCTTGCATCATTCGAGAACAATTTCGTGCACTTGGGACGGATATTGTTTTTCAGGTAGTTGCGCTTGATGAAGTGCAGCAAAAAAATGCCATTGAAAACATTGCGCAAGCAAAAGAAATGTATGTTGATTTCACAAATACGTTCAGTCGCTTCATTTTTGAAAGTGAATTATCAAAGTTAAATCTGGCTGTTGGAGATTGGAATTTTGCTTCTGATGTTATGAGAGAAGTTGCTTCGCTCTCCTTAGAATATAACAAAAAAACCGAGGGGTTGTTTGATCCAAGAATATTAGGCGTGCTTGAGAATATTGGTTATGCTGATGATTTTGAAATGGGAACACGTAAATTGGGAAAAAATATTCAAAACCAAACACTGCTTTCAAATAAGAAGTTAAATGAAGATTTAAAAATAAAAGACGACAAAGTTTTTTTTGGAGTAAAAATGGATTTTTCAGGAATTGTTAAGGGATATGTTACTGACAAAGTCGTTAATTTCTTTGATAGCAAAGGATGGGAAAATTTTCTGATTGATTCCGGCGGGGATATTTTTATGCGAGGAAACGATGAGGATGGAAAATTGTGGACAGTTGATGTTGAAGGTATTTCTGCTGAAAAAATAATGTTTGCACTTTCAAATATGGCAATTGCAACATCTGGTATAGGAAAAAGAAGGTGGGAGATTGATGGCAAGATGATGCATCACATTATCAACCCAAAGAATGCAAATCAGTTTTTATTTGATATAAAATCGTTTTCTGTTATTGCGGATTCAACCACCGAGGCTGACGTGTGGGCAAAGAGCCTGTTTTTAATGGGAAAGAAAAATGGTATAATATATGCAAGAGAAAATAATGTAGCAGCAGTCTTTTTGGATTGTCGCGGCAGCGCCTGGATTTCTCCTGAAGCTAAAAAATATTTGCATAATTTGTAATATTTTTTTGTGTTGTCATCCTCAGCTTGCCGTGCCCGCCTCTGGAGGGACTGGGGATCCAGAGCGATGCCCAGCCCTGGATTCCCGTTTTCACGGGAATGACACATCCAGTTAATTTAATATAATATTGAAAAAATGAAAAAAGCTGAAAAAACATTGCAGCAAAAAAGAAATACTTTTGACGGGAGAAAAATGCTCTTGACCGTTGTGTTTTTTGGGTTGTTTTCTTTTTGGTATGCAAATGCTCAGCAAGTTGAAACAGGGCAACAGCAAATTGATTATCAAGGGCAGCCAATAGTTGATTTGGATTTGGATGGACTCACTGATCAGGCTGAAGATCAGATATACAAAACTGATCCTAAAAACCCGGACAGTGATAATGATGGATATTATGATGGCACGGAAATCTTGGCTAAAAGTGATCCGTTAGACGCTATTTCAATCCCAGGAAAGCCGGCAGTGACTCAAGATGATATAAACCAATCTCAAAATGAAACTCCTTGGGCTTGGTACGTTTCTCGCGCTAGTGGCTTGCTTGGTTTTACTCTTTTGTATATTTCTATATTTTTAGCGTTAACAATAAGAGTTCCATTTTTGCGAAAAGTTTTTGCACCTGTATATGCGCTGAACGCGCATGGTTGGATTGCACTGCAAGCAACTTTGTTTGCGCTTGTTCATGGCACGGTTTTGATTTTTGACAAGTTTATGGGATTCAACCTGATTGATGTTTTGGTGCCGCTTGCTTCAACTTACGAGCCAGCACTTGTAGCGATGGGAATCATCGGATTTTATTTGATGCTAATTTTAGTTGTCACATCGTATGCTCGCAAACACCTTTCATTTAAATTATGGCGAGCTGTGCATTTCTTAAATATTATTTTATACGTCGGAGTTATTGTCCACGCTTATTTTTTGGGTACTGATATGAAAAATGAAATCATACGAAATATATTTGTTTATGCAAACATATTTTTGATTATCTTGATGCTTGTTAATATGTTTATTCGCATTAAACAAAATATTGCCAGAAGAAATGTTGAAAGTATTAATAATGGAGATATAGTACGATGAGAATATATATAAAAGTTTCCCCCAAATCTTCCAAAAATGAAATCATCAAAGTTTCTGAGGGCGAATATAAAGTGAAGCTTACAGCTCCGCCAGTCGACGGCAAAGCCAATGAGGCTCTGATAAAATTGTTGTCACAACATTTTAAAGTTTCCAAAAGCATGATAAATATTGTCGGAGGAAAAACTACCAAGATAAAAATGGTTGATATTGGTTGATGGATATATTTAATAAATTTGATATAATAGACGTATGAGTAGATCACGCGTCTTTTTGTTTGTGCTGTTGAATTTTGTTGGGGGTGTTTTTGTGCGGTCGTTTTTTGAAATAAATCAATATTATTTTTTTCTGCTAGCACTTTTTTCTTTGATAATGTTGTTTATTTTTTTACCTGCCTACCGGCAGGCAGGCAAAAATAAATTCGCAGCGCTGGCTGCTTTTTTTGCGCTCGCTTTTGTTTTGGGTGGGTGGATTACTGACAAAGAAATTGAAAGAACAAAAAACTTAATTTATTCAGGCAAAACATTCAAGGAAACTGCAATAGTTGAAAAAGTTACTCCCTCAGCTTTCGGACAGAATATTGTTGCAGAATTTTCAAAGGAAAAAATTTTAGTCTTAATTCAATCCGCGAAATATCCAGAATATTTTTATGGCGATCTATTGGATGTTTCTTGCATATTAAAACCAATTGAAAATTTGAATGCCAGTTTTGATTACAAGATGTATATGGCAAAAGAAGGCGTGCTGTATCAATGCAAGGGAAAAATAGAAAAGATTGCTGAGAAAAAAGGTAATTGGATTTATTCTAAAATAATTTTAGCGCGAACAACGTTTGAAAATAAGATAACAAAGGTTGTTCCACAGCCTTATGGCGCATTGGCCAGTGGACTTTTGTTTGGTGGTGGAAGCGGACTTTCAAAAGAAATTCAAAATGATTTTTCTCGCACTGGGATGACACACATTGTAGCTGTTTCTGGATATAATGTGACAATCATTGCGGAATATTTAATAATGCTGGGAATTTTTTTGGGACTTTGGCGCAAGCAAGCAATTTGGTTTGCAATTGTTGGAATATTTTTGTTTGTTGTTATGGTGGGATTTCCTTCTTCAGCAGTGCGAGCGGGGGTGATGAGCTCTATTTTACTTTGGGCGATGAAAAATGGGCGGTTGGCAAACTGCGAAAATGCGATTATTTTCGCGGGTGCAATTATGCTCGCGATTAATCCACTATTACTCCGGTGGGATGTTGGTTTTCAATTGTCATTTTTGGCAACTCTTGGAATTGTTGCGAGCGCATCTTTTTGGGAAAAAAGTTTCATTAAAAATCATAAAGCCTTTGGGATTTCTGAAATTATATTGTTGTCTCTCAGTGCGCAGATTTTTGTGCTTCCAATAATTGCATATAATTTCAATATTGTGTCGCCAATTTCACTCTTGGCTAATGTTTTTATTTTGCCAATCGTTCCGCTCTCGATGCTGCTAGTTTTTCTTGTGTGTCTTTTCGGTTTTATTTTTTCGCCACTTTCGCTGGTTTTTTCTTGGCTGGCGTTTGTACTCTTATTTTATGAGATAAAACTAATTCATATTCTAGCGCAGTTTCCTTGGGCAAGTGTTGAAATAGAAAAAGTTACGCCGTGGCAGGTTTTTTTGTATTATGTAACACTTGCGATAGTTATTTTCTGGATAAAAAAGAAGCAGGAATATGCTAGAATTAAACTTGAGGAGGAAATGTTGTATAACGATCTTTTGACAAGTAGGACAAAAAATGGAAAATGAAAAATAATAGAAAATTAATTTACACAGTGCTGGCATCGCTTGCCGCGATTGCAATTATTTTGATTGCAATTATTTTTCATAGTAAAAATTCTCCGCTTGCCGTGGTTTTTTTGAATGTTGGGCAGGGAGATGCAATTTTGATTTCTAATGGTTCTCAGCAACTTTTGATTGATGGTGGGAAAGATGGCAAGTTGCTTCTGGAAAAAATGGGCAAGTATATTCCATTTTGGGATCGTAATATTGAAGCGATTATTGTTTCGCATCCAGATCAAGATCATATTGGAGGACTGGTGGATGTTATAAATGCGTATAATGTCAATTCTATTTTGGAAACAAAAATACAAAGTGAATCTCAGACCTATAAAAAATTGGAAGAGGAAATTGAAAAGAATAAAGTGGAAAAAATTGAAGCTAAGAAAAATGTTAGTATCAAGTTTTCCAATGGAGCTGCGGCTGAAATTTTATATCCACTTGAAACGGTTGCTAATGTTAATGACAAGGATACAAATAGTAATAGTGTGTTGGTAAAATTAACAATTGGGGAGAATGAATTTTTGTTCACAGGGGATTTGACAAGTGAGCAGGAGAATGAGCTGTTGGCAAAAAATATCGATATCGATGCAGACTTTTTGAAAGTTGCACATCACGGGTCAAAATATGCAACCGGTAATGAATTTTTGGATAAAGTGACCCCAACCGATGCAATCATTTCTGTCAGCAAAAATAATTCCTACGGACATCCAAATCCTGAAGTCTTGCAAAGACTTACACAACATCGAGCAAACATTCTCAGAACAGATGAGTTGGGTAACATTGTTTATGAATGTATGAATAATTCTTCGAAATGTGTTTTAAAGGGTGCTAATTGATTTTTGAAAATCGTGAGAATGCCTTTTTGTTTTTGTCACAGAAAAACAATTGCAACTTTTGACATAACGCCAATGAGACTTGTTTTAAGCGAAAAAACAAAAATCATTCTCACTCTTGCTTTTTTTGCATTCCGCATCCCTTTGCACCATATGAAGTACGTAGGCGAAAAACAAGTGATGAGCGTTAAGAAATTTTGAAACGTAGCGAGAGTCAGCAGACTACGAGCGAAGTGTAAATTTTAGTGAAGAACGAAGTTTTTGCCACAGTATCTTCATCCGGTGCGAGCTTTTCTTTCCTCCAGGTTTCTTTTTGCGGGAAAAAGAAATGTGGAAATAAGCACGGCTCTTGATTAATCTCAATTTTCTGCTAAAATATGAATATTCAGCGAGATAATCGCTTTTTAATTTATAAAAGACAAAGTAATATGCAACATCCAAAAAAAGAAAGAACATTTGTAATTATCAAACCCGATGGAATTCAACGTTCTATGGTTGGCGAGATCATTTCTCGTTTTGAAAGAGTTGGTCTTAAACTTACTGCAATGAAAATGTTGGTTCCCAAAGCTGAGCAATGCTGGACGCATTATAATAAAGATGAGGCGTGGTTTCAATCAAAAGGGGAACGAATTGTGAAAGGACGAGAAGAAATGAAACTTCCTGTTGAAAAAGAGGCGATTGAGTATGGTCGTGATATTATTGGTCAGTTGGTAACATTTATGACTTCTGGGCCAGTGCTTGCAATGGTAATTGAGGGAAATTCTGCAGTTGGAATTGTGACAAAATTGGTTGGTGGAACTGAACCATTGACTTCTGATATCGGAACAATTCGTGGCGACCTCACTTTGGATTCATATGACTTGGCAGGGATGGATGGTCGCGCCGTGCGAAACTTGATCCATTGCTCCGACAAACCAGAAGAAGCAGAAAGAGAAATTAAAATTTGGTTTGATGAAAGTGAGATCATTGCATATCGTTCAATTTCAGAAGCAATGTTGTATGATGTAAACCTTGATGGAATACTGGAATAGGTATTAGGTATTAGGAAGATTTAAAAAGCTGGCCTTTGATGGCCAGCTTTTTGCTATTGACAATCAGTAAAAACCAGCTATAATGACTGTATATGAATAATTTCTCAATAAAATTTGCGATTGTCCTCTTGGACCTGAACATTCTCCTAGTCGGAGGCAAATTTTCGTTGGGTAATATTGCATAAAAATTGTTAGCAGAATTTATGTAAAAACCACCCAGCGAAAGCTGGTTTTTTGTTTTTTAACAACTAAGAAGGGGGATACTGCGATGGCAGATCGAGCTAAAGAGAACTTGAATAATGTGGATGTTGATTTTTGTGTTGTCAGATACGGCAATGATTTAATAGTAACACAAGAATCTTTGCCCTCTCAAAATTTAAACTTAGTAAACAATTTACAAGTAATCGCAGGAGATAAATGTTCAGTTATAATTAAAAATGACAAATAGTTAGGCAGCACACTTTCAAATGAAAAGGGGGAAATGATTATGTTCAAGCAACAGATTTCTTTTGTTGGGGATCCAGGATTGGCAAGGCAAGCAATAGTTGCCAAAATCGAAAATCGTGAACTCGGAAAAATGCGTCAAAATCTTCATAACAATCTCGCAAAGCTTGATAAAGCAAAAAGAATAGGGCGACGCAACATTGTTCCAATCTTGAAAAATATTATCACTACCGTAAAAAGATTCAGGGAGCTCAATGTGCCGCTGCCAAACAATCTTCAGAGGCAGTGTTCTCAGCTGATTATTTCGTAATTTTTTATCCCAGTCAGTCTGCACCACAATGCAGATATGGCGGCGCCAATTACAAGGAGGCGTATTACTTAAAAAGTAATGGATAAAATATAAGGGGTGTTTGCAATAAATGCGACGCCCCTTTTTTCTTTGCCTTAATTTTGCTATGATTGGAGCATATTAAAGAAAGTTAATGCTGTTTTCGTATTAATATAAACTGACCTCTAACAATACTTATTAATGCCCTAACTTCCAAATTCTAACTCCTAATTCCTAAATCCTAATGTTTACGAGTTGGCTGAAAAAAATAGGAATAATATTGATAGAACTCGCAGTTATTGCGGGGTTGCTTTTGTATGTGTATCAAAAGAAAGGTTTGGAGTCTCCCTCTCAGATTATTCCTGCTTTGCAAGAGCTTGTGTCGGAAACAAAAACCCAATTGGAAATAGAAAAAAAGACAAACCCTTTTCCGGAGTTGCAAAATCCTGTTTCTCGCGAATTTAATTGGGAATATAAAGGTGCGAAATATAAACTGACTGAAACATTGTATCAATCAGTTTATGAATATTACAAAACAGCACCAAAAATGTTTTCTTATACTGGCGAACTCAAGCAGAATTGGCAAGAAGAATACTACGGAATGTTTTTGACTCGCGATGAAAATGATAAATCAATTGCTAGTCTCGCTGCCAAGCTTCAGGAGCTCGGCCTTAAGCACAAACTTTCGGATGATCAAATTGTTGATTTGACGTTGGCTTTTGTACAAGCAATTGTTTATGACGATGCCAAGGCTAAAAATATTTTGGCACAAACAAATTCTGAAACAATTTTGTATCCATACGAAACATTGTTTGAGCAAGCCGGTGTTTGTTCGGACAAGAGCCTGCTTGCCGTAGCACTGCTTAGAGAGATGGGATATGGGACGGCTATCTTTGCTTATGAGCAGGATAATCATATGGCAATTGGAATTGCTTGTCCGAAAGATTCTTCTACTTATGGTAGCGGGTATTGTTACGCAGAAACAACTAGTGTGGGAAACAAGATTGGAATCATTCCATCATTTGATTCAGCTAGTAACAAGGCTGTTGGTGCGGATGAATTGACCGCTCTTGATTCTCAGCAGGCTCAGCAAGCAGTATTGCAACAACTAACACTGGTGACGATCTATCAAAAAACTTCTGGGCGACAGTATTTAGGAATAATTGAAACAAAAAAAATCATTGCCGAAATTGATAGTCTCAAAAAAAGTATAGCAACACTGTTGCCGCAGCTTCAAGCGCAGAAAAAAACAATTGCAAAAGAAGAAAAAAAACTGGGGGATATGAAAAAGGAGCTTGATGCATTTCAAAATGATCAAAATGTTGAAAAATATAATGAACTCGTCAAAGAATATAATAATTATTTGGATAATTATAAAAAAGATGTGAAAAAGTATAACGAAAAGGTGGCACTTTACAACAAATCTGTCGCGAGGTATAACATATTGATCAAGCAATAGGAGCCTGTTTAAAGTCTCATCGCTCTTATGTAGGGTCGGAATTACATCGCTTGCCTGCTAAAATGTCCTGATTTCGGCTGCAAACCGCTCAAAACTCGTCGGGTTATCTCGATAGCCCTCCTCGCTTTTCACGGTTTTCGCTCGAAATCAGAACATTTTATCAAGGCATGAGATTTTAAACAGGCTCATGAAAAAATACATATTAAAACATTTTAATGTATATTTGTCAAACCTAACCAATTTTGGGGAAAGTTTTTCCTTAAAAGAGGGTATTTCATTGCAAGATTGGCTTGATATTGATGAAGAAAACAATAAACCAGTTGATGAAACCAAGATGACTATTCAGAAAAAAATGACGCTGCGAAGCGAGAAAATTGAATATACCGTAAGAAAGCACAGAACCGCAAAAAGGCTTAAATTAGTCATTTCTTGTGATGGAAATTGTACTGTAACCTTGCCATGGCGCATGGGGTTTGTTAGCGCTGATGATTTTATCCGAAAAAATGCTGAGTGGGTGCTTGAAAAAATGAAGACCATGAAAAAAATCGGACGAAATAGTCTTTTTGCACGTCATGATCAAGCTGAATATCTGAAACTTAAGGAAACTGCTCGCGAAATGGTAAAAAGTCGTTTGGAAAAGTATGCTGAATTTTATGGTTTTCAATATAATGGGGTTGCAATTAGAAATCAAAAAACTCGTTGGGGCTCATGTTCTTCAAAGGGCAATTTGAATTTTAATTACAAGATTTTGCTTTTGCCGCAACGCCACGCGGATTACATTATCGTTCATGAGCTTTGCCATTTGAAAGAATTTAACCACGGCAAGCGTTTCTGGAATCTCGTTGGTCAGACAATCCCTGAATATGAAAGGATTGTAAAACAATTGAAAGTTCTCTAAAAACATTTTCTTTGGGAAATGTTTTTTTATTGTTTTCTAATTTAGTGTAGCGTAGTTATATTTTTTGTGTCGTTCGAATACATTTTTATTTTTTCCCGTGGAAGTGCTCTTCCAAGCGAAAAAATAAAAAGTATTCTCACTCTTACTTAGTTGCATTTGCATCCCGCATTCCCTTTGCACCATATGAAGTACGTAGGCGAAAAACAAGCGATTTCGCGTTAAGAAATTTTAAAACGTAGCGCCCGCTAGCAAGCGTAGGCGCGAAGTGTAAATTTTAGCGAAGAGCGAAGTTTTTGCCACAGTACCTTCATCAGGTGCGAGTTTTCTTTGCTCCACGTTTCTTTTGCGGAAAAAGAAATGTGGAAAAGAGTCTTTTGTGTTATACTATCTAGGTAATCATTGAAAAAATATTTATGCGAAAACTATTTTTGGATATTGAAACTTTGCCGGCTGAAGAAAGCAAAATGGAAACATTGCGACTTCTTTTTGATAAAAAAAATCCTGAATTTGATCAGGAAAAATTCGATGAATTTGTTCAAAAGACAAACTTTGACGGAGCTTTTGGAAGAATCCTTTGCATTGGATATGCTGTGGACGACGATGCGCCGCAAAATTTTTATAACGAAAATAACGAAAAGGAAACCCTGCAGCAATTTTGGCATTTGGTTGATGCGCTTAGTTCGACTCCGCGCAATATGCAATATCCAGATTATGATCTGCAATTTATCGGGCACAATGTGATGGATTTTGATTTGCGCTTCATCTATCAACGCTCAATTGTGCTTGGAGTTAAACCTGCATATGAATTGAACTTTGCACGCTACAGAGGTTATCCAATTTATGACACGATGAAGGAGTGGGTAAAATGGTCAAATTCAAGTATTGGTTTGGAATATTTGGCACTAGCTCTCGACATTCCTTCGCCAAAAGATGGCATTGATGGATCGCAAGTTGCTCAATTTTTTGCCGATGGAAAAGTGAATGACATTTTGGAATATTGCAAACGCGACGTGCAAACTACTCGCGACGTTTATCGTAAGATGACTTTTGAAAAACCCGCAAGTCGATTATTTTAGCAAAAGTTGGAGCGAGAATACTTTTTCTTTTTTCGCTTGGAAGAGTACTTCCACGGGACAAAAAGAAAAATGTATTCGAGTGACTTGTGTAATATATTTTTGAAAGAAAGCTGATATAAACCGCGTAAACTAAACCATGATGAAAAAAATTACTGAAAAAATAGTCACAATAAAGGACAAGGGTGCGGAACTTGAAAGAGAGATTCGCGAAAAAACCTTGGGATATATCATTACCAGTTTTGGACTCGTGGCGGGTCTTGCTTGGAATGATGCTATTAAAGCTTTCATCGAGAGATTTTTTGCTGAACCGGGGGATGGGCTTAAGGCTAAATTTCTATATGCCACTATTGTGACAGTCGCTGTCGTGGCTATTTCTTTGTATTTGGCCAGAATTTTCAAAGTTGAAAAGAAAAAGAAGGGAGATGAAATAGTAAAAGAGGTTATCACTACAACTTCAACAGAAAAGAAATAATCACTTCGTGCTTGGAAATTGCGTCGCTCGTCACAAATGAAAATATTTGCTGTTACTTTCATTTACTGAATCACTAGCAATTATAACAAAAAATCCCCACTACAAAGTTGGGAATTTTTTGTTTTTAGAAACCCTTGCATTAATGGATATAAAATGATTTAATAAATAACTAAGTTTTTTGACAGTTGAATAGGCAAAAACACATATAGATTTCACATCTAACCAAAAAAGGGAGAGACAGCATGAAAACTGCAAAACAGCAACTTTCGCAAAAGGCAAAGTTTCAATGGCTGGCAACATTTGCACTTCTGGAGATGAAATGGTGGACTAAGGAGGAGTGGCTGAAACTGTACAAGAAGCTTGATCAGTGTTCCACACCGGTACTTTTTGAGCTTTTCGATCTTGTCTTCGGCGTTCCGCAGGCAAAAGTTTCCGTCGTTCGTACGCTGGCAAAAAGGGATGACTACAATCCAGTGCATCTTGTGAAATTGATGCGTAACAGCTGGAATGAGCTTTCTGTTCGTGAAAGTATTGCTGAAGTGGCTGAAAAGCGTCCTGGAAAATATTTGCTCGAAATGATTGACTTGATGAAGGGTAACTACCCAGCAACTCGAAAGTTGGCTGTGGCTATTGCGTCCTTTGATGAGTTTACAATCGAGGATATGTACCCGATCTGGAAAAAAAATTATTCCTGCGAAATAAGTGATGCTCTCGAAATTGGTTTCAAAAAAAGGCTACATAACATGCCGACAAAAAAAGTGATGGAATATTTGCTCAATTCGGACGACCATAATCTTACCGGGATTTACGTAGCAGTTCTTTTACAGAAAGGTGATTATGAAATTGCCGATATTGTGAACCCGATTTTGCTCTATGCAACGCCTGCCAATGTTGACATACGAAGCGGGTTGGTCAGGTTGGCAAGGGAAAAAATTCATCTTATCCCAAAAGAGCAATTGGCGCCTTTTATTGAGGCTTGCTACTGCGCAAATAATTTATGGGAATTTATACTTGATGTGGTAAAGCTTCCTGATTGTCCCTTTGATGTGGTGAAAAAATCCTTACAGAGTGGTCGACTCAGTGGTCCGCATGAGGCAACTGTTCTCATTACAGTGGCGAAAAATAATGAATACAGTTTTCGTGATCTGTGCGAGTTATCATGGATAATTCACATTGTTGGCAATGATGAGAAATTTGCTGAAGCATTGGTAAGTCGTGATGACATCAATACGAACGAGATTTTTTCTGCATGCATGAATCAGGAGGAAAAAAGTGGATTGCAGAAGCTTGCTCCGTATATGATCGAGCATCTTTTGAGTCGCATTCAGACAGACAAGCTCTGGAAACTTTTTGAATGTGATATTCCAAATTTGCAGGTGAAGATAATCAAGGAGATGTATGAACATGGAACCTGTTCGACCCGTGACATTTTTCTTCTGATGGAAAAGGCAAAAAACAGCATGGTTCAAATGGCAATCGTGACCGGTTGTAAAGAGCGTGCTGGAGCAACCATGGGCATGCTTGAGAAAGCTCTTCCATATGCCATAGCTTCCGAAGTTGTTAAGGAAATTTTGTCATCAATGGTGAGTCTTGAGGAATGTGAACCGAAGTTGCTCTTGAAGAATTTCGGTAAAATTCCCGAGATGATGAAAAAACATGAACAAACCATTTTTTGCATGATTGAAAAATTGCGCTCATGTCAGAATGTCGAAGCAATCGACTTTGGAGAAATTGAGAACGGTGGTTTCATGAGTGTGATGAATGCAAAGACGATCGCAATTTCTTCATTGCCAAGTTATAAGACACATATTGGATTGAATGATTTTCTTTCTAGCAGCAATGAAGACGTTCAGCTTAGTATTCTTTCTGCTGTTGGCGATCGCAATGATCTCACAATTGGTTATCTGCTTGAAATGGCTGTGTGTGCAAAAGGAAAGGCCGAGGCTGAAGTGATTGCTCGCATTAAGAAAAAAAGCAATCGCATCTCAATTAAAAAGCTTCTTGAGGCATGGAATTATGCGCAAGGAGAAAAAGCGAAAAAAGCATTGCTTGAAATGATAAATTCTCGCAGAGGCGAGATTGAGGTCATCGCCGTCGGGTAAGCAGTCAAGTATTGCAAAAAAAGACAGGAGAATTAGAATTTTCTCTCCTGTCTTTTTATTTTTATTTTGCTACGTAGCATGTTACGTAGCAAATACTTAGCAAATAAAAAAATCCCCCGACAATATGTCAGGGAATTTTTCGTTAGAAAAGGCATATGGGATTAAGCTTCTTTGTTTTCAGTTTTGATGCACTTAGTGCAAACCTTAGCTTTTTTCCCATCAACTTTTTTAGTCTGGATATTGATTGAAAATTTTCTTTTAGATGCGATATTTGAATGACTTCGAGAATTTCCAGCAATTGTTCCTCGGCCACACACGCTGCATGTTTTACTCATATTTAGACAACATATAACATATAACATATAACATATAACAATCTCTTGCTAAACACTATAAATTGTATGCCATAACCATTTGATTTATTACAAGTTTTAATATATCATGGATGTTATGAATTGGCAAGAGTTAATCGTTTAACATACAACGTATAATATATAACAATGCTTCAAATTTGAAAAAATTTATATCTTTCAGATTTGCTACATGCTGTATGTTACATGTTACATGAAAAGTGGACTTAAATTCAATTGTTCTAATAGGATTTTATATCCTTATTCTTATATATACAATCATAGTACACGAGGTCGCGCATGGCTTTGTGGCTCTTTGGCTTGGTGACAGTACTGCAAAATATGCAGGTCGTCTTAATTTCAATCCAATTAAACATATTGACCCCTGGGGCTCAATCGTGGTTCCTTTGTTTATGATAATGACCACGGGGTTTGCTTTTGGATGGGCAAAACCTGTGCCTTACAACCCATATAATCTTAAAAATCAAAAATGGGGACCAGCGTTGGTGGCGCTTGGTGGTCCAGGATCAAACATTTTAATCGCTTTTGTTTTTGCAATTATAGCTCGCATGATTTCGATTCCAGCTTCAATTAAACTTGAAATAATTCATAACTTCAATAATTGGGCAGACGTTTCAACTTTGATTTCTGGGTCAATTGGTTCAATATTTTTTGAAATTTCAATGCTGGTTATTTTTTGGAATGTTATTTTGGCCTTTTTCAATTTAATTCCATTTCCACCGCTTGATGGTTCAAAATTGCTGTTTGCGGTTTTTCCACTTAGAACAGAAGTGATGATAATGCTTGAGCAATACGGCTTTATGCTGCTTTTGTTGTTCATATTTATTTTCTCCGCGCCACTTGGTTTTTTCTTAAATACAATGCTTAATCTGTTCTTTGGACTCGCGGTCTAAAAGTTTCCTTCCAAGTTTCTCCCTCTCCTTAGAAAAGGAGAGGGTTGGAGTGAGGTTTGGGTGGGTGCATGTGTTTGACACATTTTTAAATATTGTGTAGAATAGTTTTGCTAGTGAAATAGCCAATTTCTTGGCTATTTTGGGTTAGAAAGGTATTAATTGAAGCTCACTTCGTTCTGGTTGGGATTTCAATATAATATCAAATGTTTAGTATTGTATATATAAATGAATAAATAAATCTGAAGAGTATGCCAACAATAAATCAGTTAGTGAAAAAAAGCCGAAAATCAGCAGTGAAGAAAACAAAGTCGCCAGCAATGACAATGACTTTTAACACTTTGCAAAATAAGCCAAAGAAAACTGTAAACCCTTTTAAGCGAGGAGTTTGTATTAAGGTAAGCACAACCACTCCAAAGAAACCTAACTCTGCTCTTCGAAAGATTGCTAGAGTTCGATTAACAAACGGAATGGAAGTTACCGCATACATTCCAGGAGTTGGACACAATTTGCAAGAACATTCAATCGTTATGATTCGCGGAGGACGCGTGAAAGATCTTCCTGGTGTTCGATATCACATTGTTCGCGGAGTTTTGGACAGTGCTGGAGTTGAGGGAAGAAATCGATCTCGCTCTAAATATGGCGCAAAACGTCCAAAGGCAAAAACAGAGTAGTTAGCTGGATTTATAAAAAAGATATCTGAATTAAATATATTATAATTAAAGATTAGGACTTACAATTTTTAATTTTTACAATTTTTAATTTTATAAATAAATCAAAATTTTTAATGTTTAAACATTTATAAATTAGAAATTATTTAAAAATTATAAAATTACAAAATTAAAAATTAATTGCATATATGGCACGAAGAAAACGAACATTTGTAAAACAATGGAAACCAGACTCACGATATGGAAACATTTTGGTGGGACGCTTTATTGGTAACGTGATGCAAGACGGAAAAAGAAGTGTTGCAGAAAGAGTGATCTATGATTGTTTTGATGTGATTCACGAACGAACCAAAAAAGGTGGTCTTAATGTTTTTGAACAAGCAATTAAAAATATTTCTCCACTACTTGAACTTAAATCAAAAAGAATTGGTGGCGCAAACTATCAAGTTCCGATTCAAGTTTCTGGAGAACGTCGTCAAACACTTGCAGTTAGATGGATTTTGACAGCATGTCGGGCTAAGAAAGGAAAAAGAATGGCTGAAAAACTCGCTGATGAACTTATTGATGGATCAAATAAAGTTGGATCTGCAATGAAAAAGCGTGACGATACTCACCGAATGGCTGAAGCAAACAAAGCGTTTGCTCATTTCGCTTAATCCCCGCTAAAATACGAATCTTTTACGAATATACTAATGTACAAACCCTATTAGTATATTAGTAATTTATTCGTACATTAGTTGGGACATTTGCTATAAACTGGATCAAACTAAATTAAATAAAAAGTTAAATTTATCTTTATGTCTATAGTATCCACAGAAAGTGAAATCGCAAAATTAAGAAATATTGGTATTATTGCTCATATCGACGGTGGAAAAACAACAACCACTGAGCGTATTTTGTTTTATACTGGAATCACTCATAAGATTGGTGAAGTTCATGATGGCTCAGCCACAATGGACTGGATGGCTCAAGAACAGGAGCGTGGAATCACCATCACATCCGCTGCAACCAAATGTTTCTGGAAGGGTCATCCAATTAATATTATTGACACCCCGGGACATGTGGACTTCACAGTAGAAGTTGAACGCTCACTACGAGTGCTTGATGGTGCTGTTGTTATTTTTGATGGTAAAGAAGGTGTTGAGCCACAATCTGAAACTGTTTGGCGTCAAGCTGACAAATATAAGGTGCCTCGAATTTGTTTTATCAATAAGATTGACAAAGAAGGTGCTGATTTTGATTACGTGATCAATTCAATTTGGAATCGTTTAACCCCAAATGCAATCGCTCTTCAAATGCCAATCGGAGAACGTAATGATTTTTCTGGCGTGGTTGATTTGATCAAAATGAAAGCATATTCTTTTGATGGTCCGATGGGTGAAATCGTGGTTGAAAGTGAAATTCCTGCAGAGCTTTTGGAAAAGGCGCAAGCTTGGAGAGAAAAAATGATTGAAAAAGTTTCTGAAACCAATGATGCTTTGACTGAAAAATATTTAAACGGAGAGGAAATTTCTATTGATGAATTGAAAGTTGCACTACGCCAAGGAGTTATCGATGCAAAACTTGTGCCAGTTTTTACTGGAACTGCTCTTCGTAACAAAGGTGTGCAATTAGTTTTGGATGCTGTGGTTGATTATCTTCCATCTCCATTGGATGTTACTTCTATCAAAGGAATTGATCCAAAAACAGAATTGGAAATTGAACGTCACGCTGATGACAACGAACCATTTTCTGCTTTGGCTTTCAAAGTCGCAACTGATCCATTTGTAGGACAACTAACATTCTTCCGCGTATATTCAGGAACACTTAAAGCTGGCTCATATGTTATCAATTCAACCAATGGAGAAAGAGAAAGAATTGGACGAATTCTTCAAATGCATGCAAATCATCGTGAAGAAATTGATGAGATTCGCGCTGGTGGAATTGGAGCTTTGGTTGGACTTAAGAATACAACAACTGGAGACACTCTTTGTGATGAAGCAAACCCAATTCAACTTGAAAATATTGTTTTCCCAGAACCTGTGATTGATATTGCAGTTGAACCAAAGACAAAAGCTGATCAAGAAAAAATGGGAGTTGCTCTTCGCAAACTTGCTGGCGAAGACCCAACACTACGACTTCGCACTGATGAAGAATCAGGACAAACGATTATCTCAGGAATGGGTGAACTTCATCTTGATATTATTGTTGATCGTATGAAACGAGAATTTGGTGTTGAAGCAAATATCGGTCAGCCTCAAGTTGCATATCGCGAAACAATCAAAGCTGAAGCTCAAGCTGAAGGAAAATATGTTAAACAATCTGGAGGTCGCGGACAGTATGGTCATTGTTGGCTTAAAGTTCGTCCTCAAGAAGAAAAAGGTAAAGGCTTTGAATTCTTTGACGAAATTAAAGGTGGTGTTATTCCACAAGAATACATCAAACCTATTTCTGTTGGAGCCAAGGAAGCTTTGGAAAATGGAGTTTTGGCTGGATATCCAATGGTTGATGTGGTTGTAACTTTGTATGACGGATCCTTCCATGAAGTTGACTCCAACGAAGCAGCTTTCAAAATCGCTGGTTCAATGGCAGTGCAGGAAGCAGTAAAGCGCGCCAACCCAGTTATTCTTGAACCTATCATGAAAGTGGTAGTGACTTGCCCAGAACAATTTATGGGAGACATTGTTGGTGACATCAACTCACGTCGTGGAATGATCAAAGAAATCAATGATCGCGGAGAAGGAAACGCTCGCGTGAAAGAAATTGAATCAGAAGTTCCTCTTGCAAATATGTTTGGTTACGCAACTCAAATGCGATCAATGACTCAAGGACGCGCCAGTTATTCAATGGAATTTTCAAATTATTCAGAAGTTCCAAAGAATGTTGCTGATGAGATTATTGCTAAAAAATAAATTTCAATTTGTGGTAGAGACGCGATTAATCGCGTCTCTACGCAACGTTTCTATACAAAAAACGATTTCCTAATGAAATCGTTTTTTGTTATATTAATTTTTATGCAATAATGGATATATAAAATAAACAAAAATGCAAGAAAAATTTAAAAATAAATACACAATTAAATCTGCAAGATTAGAGGGTTATGATTATTCTCAAAATGGGATGTATTTCGTGACTATCTGCACAAAAAATCGCGAGGAATTTTTTGGCGAGATTGTGGATGGAAAAATGGTGTTGAATAAAATTGGAAAAATCGCAGAAGAATGTTGGAAGGGAATTCCAGATCATTTTCCATTTATTGTTTTGGATGAATTTGTTGTGATGCCTAATCATGTTCATGGGATAATTGAAATTTGCAAAAATGATATTAACATGGCAATGCGTAGAGACGCGATTAATCGCGTCTCTACGGGTGGTATCACGGGAAAAAATAATCCTATGAATAACCCATATTCTTTGTCAAAAATAATTAGATGGTATAAGGGTCGATGTTCATTTGAAATAAATCATATTGGTCAAACTATGAATTTTGCTTGGCAGCCTCGTTTCTATGATCACATAATTCGCGACGACGAATCACTGAATAAAATCAGAGAATACATAAAAATCAATCCCGAAATGTGGCATCGCGATAGAAACAATGCAGAAAATGTGTTCATGTGAAAAAGAACCCTTTTTCTTGTCCAAATATCAGTTTAGGTTTAGACTTGGGTTGGGTGGGTATTTAAATCTATACAAAAAACACAGGAGGTGGGTTATGCATTGCGGATGTCGTGGATTTCAAGCTGAACCAGAAAAAAAACAAGCATACACTGTGAATCTTGAGCTAGCACGATTTTGCAGAAAGAATGCAGATGAAATGCCTCGTATGCGTAACGACCCTGATTATGGGGTTTGCACCTGTGGTGGTCAAGGAAATTGTCTTGGATGTCGGGAGTCTGAAATCCAGACAATATTAAATGCTTGGCCATGAAGATGGGAGGGATTAAAATGAGTAAAGAAAAAGTTCCTGAAAAACCAAGAGCCAAAAACTTCAGTTGGGCATTGGCTGCTGCAACAGACAGACGTAAAGTTTTGGAAGGTGTTGACGTTACTAGGCGTCTAGCTGCGATCCATCGCAGGTACGATCCAGACGGGCACAGGGCGATGGCAAGATTGCTTAAATCGTACAGTGAATAAATCACACAACGCCTCAGGACCGGGAAATAGTATTTTCCGGTCCTTTTTTAATGCTTGAATATCAAGGATTATAGGAGTAAACTTGAAGCAGTTGCGACGAGGTGGGTATTTAAATAGGTATTAAATACTAATATAAAAAATATGTTAGGTATTGCATAAAAAATATATAGTGATATAATATCATTATAATCAATAATTCATTAAAAAATGAAACAAAAAAACATTGAAATTTATCAAGCGAAAAATGGAGCTATTGAGCTTTCTGTTGATGCGAAAAAAGAAACAATCTGGGCATCTCAGCAACAGATCGCCGACGTTTTTAATCTAGAAAGATCAGTAGTCACAAAGCATATTGGTAATATTTTAAAAAACAAAGAAGTTGATGAAAAAAGCAATGTGCAAAAAATGCACATTGCAAATTCTGATAAGCCGGTGTCGTTTTACTCACTGGATATGATTCTGGCTGTGGGATATAGGGCAAATTCCAGCAATGCTATAATTTTTAGAAAGTGGGCTTCTAAAATTCTTCGTAACTATATTACGAATGGCTTTGTAATCAACCCTTCCCGTATTGAACAAAATTACGAAAAGTTTTTGATTGCAGTTGAGGAGACAAAAAAGTTGCTTCCGTCGGACGACCGTATCACAGCTCGAGATGCGATGGAGCTCGTGAAGATGTTTGCAGGAACCTGGTTTTCATTGGATGCGTATGACAAAGAAGCGCTTCCAGTTAAGGGCGCCACAAAAAAGAAAGTTGCTTTGACCGGGGAAGAATTGGAAGATTCCATTGGACAACTCAAAAAAGAACTTATTCGAAAAGGGCAGGCGACTGAAATTTTTGCCATCGAGCGCAAGGGAAGCAGTTTGGCTGGAATTGTGGGAAATGTTTTCCAGGCTTTTGGCGGAAAAGATTTGTATCCAACAATCGAGGAAAAAGCTGTGCATCTGCTTTATTTTGTGGTGAAGAACCATCCATTTGTTGATGGCAACAAAAGAAGCGGTGCGTTTTCTTTTATTTGGTTTTTGCAAAAAGCTGGTTTTGATTTCAGAAAAAAAATCACCCCAGAAGCGCTTACTGCACTCACTTTACTTATTGCCGAAAGCAATCCAAAAGACAAGGATAGAGTTATTGGCCTTGTTTTGTTATTATTGAAAAAATAAAAATTATACAGACTTCATTACAATATTTCAGTATATTGTAACGAGGGTATGGCAAAAAACATATGGCAGTTCGAAAATCAGAAGATAAAAACATCCGCAAGCTGTGCAAAATCGGCAAACAGTCAGTTGGTTTAACTTTGCCAGTTGAAATGGTGCGGGAATTGGGTTGGAAAACAAAACAGAAAGTCGTAGTTAAAAGAATCCACGGTGGAATTGAGATTAAAGATTGGAAGAAATAATATTTAAACTAATTTAAAGAAGTATGGAAAAAAACTTTTGGTTACTATTAATAATGTTGGTGGTGCCATTTTCTGCAGTTACAATTTGGTGGATTACTTTAATGTGGGCAATGAAGGCAACTACTGGCGAATTGAAGCATTGGCTTACTCCAAATAATACCTTAAAAAGTGTTGCAATTATATTTATAACAATAGGTACGCTAGCCTTGGCTGTTCTTGGAATACTGGAAGGCTCATTGGTTGCAACGATATTTAGTGGAATAATTGGGTATACTTTAGGCACAACCTTTGATAAAAATAATTAAAAATTCTATGAAAACAATCTTAGTAGACGCGGTTTTTACATTAATCGAGGAAGATGGAAATGTATTTGAAGAAATGCACGAGCTTCTTGAGGAATTTCCAAACAGGAAAATAATTCTAACCGGAGCAAATGATGAGCAGATGGAAACATTCAAGCTGCATGATGCGCCATATGAAGTTTTTACTTTGAAACACGATCCCGAAAAGACTGATCCGAAATACCATGAAATGATGCTGGAACATTTTGACCTAAAAGCAGATGATGTCATTTATTTCGAACATGGCGCCGAAGCCGTCAAAAGCGCGGAGTCAGTCGGCATTAAAACATATTTTTACGACGCAGAGAGAAAAGATTTGGAGAGCTTGAAAAAGTTTTTGGTTGATAATTTAGAAAAATAATTATGACAAAATATATCCTGCAGGGTGGCTCGACAAAAAAATTCTCGATTAAGAAATACTTCAATCTTTGGAAGCTCTTAAGTTTGATTCCAAGAGAGTCAAAAGTCTTGTTGGTATTTTTCGCTAGACCTAAAGAAAATTGGGAAGATCTTTTGCTGGAAACGAAAAGATTCAGGCTTGTTTTGGCTCGTTGGGATATTGATTACATTTTGGCATCAGATAATCCATCTGAATTTGCCAACCAAATAAAAAAATGTGAAGTTGTTTATTTTAGGGGAGGTGACACTCCGATGCTTCAGAAAAAATTGGAAGAGATTTCTGACCCAGAAAAGCTCTTGGAGAATAAAATCGTCATAGGTTCTTCGGCTGGGTCATTGGTGTTTGCCAAATATTATTATGATCAGGATTATGATAGAGTGTTCGATGGTTTGAATTTTTTGTCAGTTAAGATGATTACGCATTACATGTCCAATGGAGAATACGCTGCTATGAGTGGTGATGATAAATTTAAGATGTTGGAAGATTATAAAGAAAAATTACCAGCCTATGCGATTCGTGAAGATGAGTTTGTCATAATAGATAATTAAACACCTATCTGCTAAAATAATATGTTGAATTTTTTTGAACAATTTCCCGAACTCACAGCTATTATGTCCGAAAAGGAAGACGGCTCATTGAGAATTGCTTCAGATGAGGCAATTAGAAGGAAAAATCAGAAAAATCGAGAATTATTTTTTGAAAAGTTTGGAATTGATGGTGGTGCGGTGGTCAGTGCCAATTTGGTTCACGGTAATCATGTTGAAGTTGTGACTGATGCCGAAACGAAAATCATCACAAAGACCGATGCCTTAATCACAACTGAAAAAGGCGCGTTTCTTGCAATAACGATTGCTGACTGCGTGCCGGTATTTTTCTATGAAAAAGAAAAGGGAATTGTTGCTCTTGCGCATGCTGGTTGGAGAGGTATTGTTGGGGATGTATTGAAAAACACAGTGGATGGAATTTCAAGCTTGGGTGGAAATAAAAATGATTTGTTTGTTGCACTAGGACCAGGAATAAATGAATGCCATTTTGAGATAAAGGCTGATGCGTTGGAATCGTTTGCGGATTATCATGAATTTATCACTAAAAGAGACGGCAAAATGTTTGTAGACCTCAAGAGTATAATCAAAAAACAACTTACGGGGCTGGGCATAAAAGAAACCAATATTGAAAATAATGAGACCTGTACTTTTGAAGCGGATAATCTGTTCTCTTTTCGAAGGGATAAAACGCCATTCGTTGATGCGATGATTGCAATCATAGGTCTGAAATGATGATTATTGTGCAATTAAATACTCATTTAAATACCCACCTAAAAATTTTAGAAAAAAATATGTCTGAAAAATTTTCAAACAATCCATTTGCTGAACCGCTTAAAAATTTTATACCGGAAAATATTCCAACTCCTGAGCATATTCCAAATTTGGAAGAGGTTTGCTCATTATTTGAAAAAATATTGGGTGAGCTTAAATTTGAAACTCGTCGTAAATTGGAAGATGAGCAAGGACTTTATCTTTGGGAAATTAAAATTACGCAAGAAGATGGAGGCAGCGTGGAATATTCATACATCAGAAAAGGTGATTATAAAGCGAGGGGGCTTGCAGGAGGCTCTGCATCTGAGACCGCAGTTCATGTCACATATTTTAATGAGGATGAAATTCCAATCAGTGGTCAGTCAGTGCTTAAACTCATTGATGACAAATGGATAGAGACTTTATAAAATAAATACCCATTTAAATACCCATCTCTAAAATCAGCTCGCAAGGGCTGTTTTTTTGTAAACCTAATAGCTACAACCTAACACCTAAAACCTACCCCAAGTTATCCACAGCCGTTGATGCTTGCAGTGATATTGGGTAAGTGCTATGATATCACTATGAGCAGTGGCCAGGCTTATGAATAACTAACAACTTATAACAAACAACTAACAACCAATAATTCACAACTCATAACTAATAACTTTTAACCACAATACATGTGTGCAGCTAGTTTGCATTAGTGTGTTGTTGGTTGGGAATTGTTAGTTGTAAGTCAATTTATATGTATAACCAAAATCAAAACCAATCAGCCACCTATAACGGAGAAAACAAAATCAAAGAAAGCGTGTTTTCAAAAATGCTGCGCGCTGGGGGTAAAAATTATTTCTTTGATGTGAAAAAAGCTAGTAATGGTAGCAACTATCTGACCATTACTGATTCGTATAAGAATCAAAAGGGTGAAAATGTGACCAATCGCGTGATGATTTTTAAGGATCACACTGCAAATTTCATTGCAACGCTCGAAGAAGCAAAAACTTATTTGCAGTGATTAAAATTGACCCCAGTGAAATAGTGCTGAGTACCGCCCTATTGAATAAAATAAATTCAATAGGGTAAACAATTTCACGGGGCAGGTTTGACGCACCTAATTTATAGTTATAAAATACAAACATGAAAAATACATCTCAAACAAAAGAAGAAAAAGTTTTCACAGTAAATCAAATCGGCTCTATTCTTGAAAGAATGGATGATTCTATTAAGATACTGGCTGAAGCTCAATCAGGGACTAATGTTCGTCTTGATGGTATAGATAATAGGCTGGAAAAAGTTGAGAACAGACTTGAAAAGGTGGAAGTTAGGCTTGGTGGTGTTGAGGGTCGACTCGAATTAGTCGAAACAAAAATCGACAGATTGCAAGACGATATGGTAGAGGTGAAATTTGAACTGAAACGCAAGGTTGACGCTGAACAATTTGAGAAACTTGAAAAACGCGTCGTCAAACTGGAAAAACATTCATATTCTCAGTAAGCACAGTAAAAACACCTTTCTTTTATAAAGCTATCGGCCTTATTGGGTTGATAGCTTTTTGTATCAATATTTAGTCAATGATTTTAATAACAATATATAACTATGCAGATGTGTGGATATTTTGAATTTGGCATGAACTATTATCTGTAAAAGATGCTTTAAATAAGCCAAAAAATTCGTTAACTGAAAAGCTAAAAAGCTAATGCCTAAAAAGCTAATCTTCAGCCCTTGACAGATATTTTCTATTCGTGTAAAGTAATTAAGTATCTAATTTCCGCAAAAGGAATTTTTTGGATTTGCAATTAAGAGTAAATCCATGTTATATTAAATAATAAATCATCTTTAAACAATCGCACTCTTGAGCAAAAATAGCTCGCAGGGAATAGCGAAAAAAACACTATGGCAGTAGAAAAGTTTGAACGAACAAAACCACATGTAAACGTAGGAACAATTGGACACGTTGACCACGGCAAGACAACTTTGACCGCGGCTATTCTTCATGGTCAATTTTTGAAAGGATTTGCAAAAGAAAGAGGAGTTGGTGAAATTGATAATGCTCCAGAAGAAAGAGAACGTGGAATTACTATCGCTACTTCACATTGTGAATACGAAACAGACGTTCGTCATTACGCTCACGTAGACTGCCCAGGACATGCTGATTACATCAAAAACATGATTACTGGTGCTGCTCAAATGGATGGAGCAATCTTGGTAGTTTCTGCTACTGATGGTCCTATGCCTCAAACACGTGAACACATCTTGCTTGCAAAACAAATTGGTGTACCTGCAATCGTTGTTTTCATCAATAAGGTTGATATGGTTGATGATGAGGAACTTATTGAGCTTGTTGAAGCTGAAGTTCGTGAACTTCTTTCAAAATATGAATTTGATGGTGATAACGCAGCAGTTATCCGTGGATCAGCAACTCAAGCTTTGACAGCAAAATCAATTGATGATGCAGTTGTGAAGCCAATCTATGACCTTATGGCTGCTTTGGATGCTCAAATTCCAGAACCTGTTCGTGAAACAGAAAAACCTTTCCTTATGCCTATTGAAGATATCTTCTCAATTGAAGGTCGTGGAACAGTGGTAACTGGAAGAATCGAATCAGGAACAATCAACATCAATGAAGAAGTTGAAATCGTTGGTCTTCGTCCAACTGCAAAAACAGTTGTGACTGGAATCGAAATGTTCAACAAATCACTTGATAAGGGACAAGCTGGAGACAATGCTGGACTTTTGATTCGTGGAATTAAAAAGGAAGATGTTGAACGCGGACAAGTTTTGGCTAAGACTGGTTCAATCACTCCTCATACTGAATTCGAAGGTGAAATTTACATTTTGACAAAAGAAGAAGGTGGACGACATACTCCATTCTTCAAAGGATATAAACCTCAATTCTACATCCGAACAACTGATGTAACTGGAGAAGTTGTGCTTCCAGAAGGAACTGAGATGGTTATGCCTGGAGACACAATCAACTTGGTTATCAAATTGATCGCTCCTGTAGCTATGGCAGAAGGAATGAGATTCGCAATTCGCGAAGGTGGAAAGACTGTTGGTGCTGGAGTTGCAACAAAAATCATAAAATAAGGTTCGAGAAAACTTTGCAGACACAATTAGCTTGTGTCTGCTAGTGTTTACTAGAATAAAGTAAAAATTGTAATTTAAATTGTTTATCACAAAAGAATCAGATGGCTGCGAAAAAAACAGAAAACGAACAAGCTACAAGAATCAGAATCAAGATCAAGGCTTACGATAGTAAGGTTATTGATCAGTCTGCTCGTAAAATTGCAGAAACGGTTGAGCGCTCTGGCTCTAGTTTCACTGGTCCTGTACCACTTCCTACAGAAATTCATAAAGTTACTGTGAATAAGTCAACATTTGTGTATAAGGATGCTCGAGACCAATACGAAATGCGAATTCACAAACGTTTGATTGATATCTGGGATCCAACTCCAAAAACGATTGAAAATCTAACAAGTCTTGACTTGCCAGCTGGAGTTGATGTTGAGATAAAGATGTAAAAACACGAATTTTACGAATTGCAGACGAATTTTCACGGATAAGCCGAGGGCTTGCATTATTTTAGAAAATGGTTTAATATAGATAAGTTAGAAAAAACAGAAGAAATACTAGTTAAAGTCCTGATAAATCGGGATACTCAACTAGCCAATACGAGAGAAATCTTGAGTTGTGCTGGCTGAGAAGCCAGATTTTTTTTATCAAGAAACGCTTTATAAAGAACAATATGTATATAAAATATATTTTAGGGAAAAAATTGGGAATGACCACACTGTATGACAAAGAGCAGGGAGCACTTAATGTGACTTTGATTGAATGTCCAGTGAATACTGTTTCAGTAATTCGAACACAGGAAAAAAATGGTTATTCTGCAGTTCAATTGGAACTTGCTAAAACTAAGAATGTTACTCATAGAAAAGAATTTCGTTTGGACGAAGATGCAAAAGTTGCTGTTGGTGACCAAATCACAGTTGAAACTTTCGCAATCGGGGATGAAGTTCAAATCAGTGGTATTGCAAAAGGAAAGGGATTTCAAGGAGTTGTAAAACGACATGGATTTGCTGGTTCTCCTGCAACACACGGTCATAAGCATGACAACAGAGCTCCTGGATCAATTGGTGCTCAGCAACCACAACACGTTATCAAAGGAAAGAGAATGGCTGGACGAATGGGAGGAAAAAGATCAACAACCAAGGGAATCAAAATTGTATATATTGACACCGAAAGAAGCATTATGGGAGTTTTAGGTGCAGTGCCAGGAGTTGTTGGAAGAATCGTTGAAGTAAGAGCATAGATATCAATTTAAAATTTAGAATTTAGAATTTAAAATTTAGCGAAGCGAGAATATTATGGCTACAATTGCTATTCACAATCAAGAAGGAAAAAAAATAGAAGATCTGGAAGTCAAGGATGCTGTTTTTGGTGCAAAAGCAAATGATGAGTTGCTGCATCAGGTTTTTATGGTTATTGCTGGAAATCAGCGAAATCCAATTGCACACACCAAGGATAAAAGTGAAGTTGCAGGATCTGGCAAGAAACCTTTTAAACAAAAAGGAACTGGCTCAGCTAGACAAGGGCAAAAGAGAAATCCTGTGATGAAAGGCGGAGGTGTTGCTTTTGGTCCAACTAATGAAAGAAATTTCAAGAGAGATTTAAATAAGAAAATGAAGCAAAAAGCAGTTGTTATTGCGATCAGTGAAAAACTTCGCAGTGGAACTTTGATTGCGATTGATTCATTGGCAGTTGCGAAAGCAAAGACAAAAGAGTTTGATCAGATTTTGAAAAATCTTAAGTTGACTGGAAAAGTTTTAGTTTCTTTCTCTGAGGAGGAAAAGAAAACTTCAGTTATCAGCAGAAACCTTAAGAATATTTCAAATATTGAAACGAAAGATTTAAATGTAATGGATTTGCTGAACAATAAGTTTTTGCTTTTGAGCAAAGCCTCGATTGCATTTTTGGAAGAAAAGTTTGCAAAATAAATTAACAAACCACTAACAACTAACAACTAACAACAAGAAAAATCACAATTAAGATGAGAAGACCGTTGTCGGTTGTAAGTTGTGAGTTATAAGTTAAATATATGGCAGTAATAGAAGAAAAAAAAGAATTAGCAACCCCTTCAAAGCCGACTGTTAAGAAAGCAGTTAAAAAGGCTGCTGACAAAAAAGAAGTGATTGTTGCTGCAAAAAATTCGGATATTGCATATCGTGTTCTTACTGAACCTTGGATTACTGAAAAGACTCACAAAGCAATGGCTGACAATAAGTATACTTTCAAGGTTATCCACAGCGCAACAAAAAAACAAGTGAAATTGGCAATTGAGGGAATGTATAGTGTGAAAGTTGAAAAAGTTAGTGTTGTGAACATCAAGTCTAAAAAGAAAGCATATGGTCGTCATATGGGGACAAAGGCAGGATTCAAAAAAGCAACAGTAACATTGAAACAGGGAGATAAGATTGAATTATTTCAAGGAGCATAATAACATAGAACACATAACATAAAACATAGAGCAAGAATGCATGTTCCATGCTCCATGTTCCATGAGTTAAGAAAGATATGGCAATTAAAGTATACAAAAAAAATACAGCTGGTAGACGAAATATGTCTATTGTTAAACCTGATAATTTGACTGACAAAAAACCTGAGAAATCCCTGCTTGCACCGATGACTCAGAAAGCTGGACGATCTCACGGAAAGATCTCAACCCGTCATCAAGGAGGTGGACACAAAAGACGATATCGTTTGGTAGATTTCAAGCAACAGAAATTTGGTGTGCTTGGACGAGTTGTTGCAATTGAAAAAGATCCTAACAGAAGCGCGCTGATTGCTCTTATCTCATATATTGATGGAGACAAAAAATATATCTTAGCTACGGAAGGGATGAAAGCTGGAATGGAAATTATGTCTGGCGTGGACGCTCCGATTAAAAAAGGAAATCGTACGGTTTTGAAAAATATTCCATCAGGAACAGCTATTTCAAATATTGAATTGATTGCTGGAAAAGGTGGACAAATCACTCGTAGCGCTGGATCTGGTGCAATTCTGATGGCTATTGATGAAAAAATGGCACAACTTAAGATGTCATCTGGAGAAATCAGAATTGTAAGCAAAGAATGTTACGCAACCATTGGAAAAGTGAGCAATTTTGAACATAGTGCTGAAACACTTGGTAAAGCTGGAAGAAACAGGTGGAAAGGAAAGAGACCGGAAGTTCGAGGATCAGCAATGAATCCTGTTGATCATCCACACGGAGGAGGAGAAGGTAAACAAGGAATTGGACTTAAATATCCTAAAACTCCTTGGGGAAAACCTGCACTTGGAAAGAAAACAAGAAAGAAGAATAGATATAGTGATAAATTTATTGTAAAACGAAGGATTAAGAAATAGTTAAAAATAGTTAAAATGATTTCTCTTTTAGAGAGATTAATGAACTAATTAAAGAAAAATATGTCAAGAAGTTTAAAGAAAGGACCATACGTTGATCCACGAGTAATGAAAAAAGTTTTAAATGCAAAAGCTGGTGAAGGAACAATTAAAACTTGGTCTCGAGCTTGTACAATTGCACCTGAAATGATCGGATTTACATTCGGAGTTCACAATGGACGAGAGCACACTGCAGTATATGTTACCGAAGAAATGGTTGGACACAGACTTGGAGAGTTTTCTCCAACTCGTAAGTTCACTCGTCATGGAGGTAAGATGCAGAAAGAAATGGAACAAGCAGCTAAACAGAAACAACAAGATGCTGTAAAGGCCGCTAAGAATGATGCTCCAGCAAAAAAGAAATAAATTGGAAGGATATAATTAGAAATTAGTGTAAATTAGAGACATATATATTATTATGAAAGTAATAGCATCACTCAACAATTTAAGAACATCTCCGCGAAAAGTTCGTTTGGTAACAAACAGCATTGTCGGAATGAATGCAAGCGCAGCTCTTGTTCAGCTTCATCATCTTGTAAAAAAGACAAGTGAACCTTTGGAGAAACTATTGAACAGTGCTTTGTCAAATGCTGAAAATAATTTTGGATTGGACAAAGAAAATATGTTTGTTAGCAGTATTCTCGTGGGAGAAGGAGCTAAACTTAAGAGATGGCTTCCGAGAGCTCAGGGACGAGCAACATTGCTTTTGAAAAGAACATCTCATATTAAACTGGAATTGGAAGAAAGAATAGAAGGAAAAAACAAGAAGACAAAAGCCGAATTGGATAAACAAAAAGCTGAAAATGAAGCTGCTAGAACCAAAGCGATGAAAGAAGCTGTAGCGGAAATGGAAAAAGCAGAAGCTGGTGAGGAAGTTGTTCAGGAAAAAACTGTTGCTAAAAAAACTACCGCTAGCAAAGAAACAATAAAGAAAGGACAAGATAGTGGATTTTTGAAAAAAGTTTTTCAAAGAAAATCTGGAGCATAAATTGAAACATTGAATTTTAGAGATAATAAATGATAAAAAATACAGTTAATTAGAGATAAAATTATGGGACATAAAGTCAATCCAACAGGGCTGCGTCTAGGAATCACAACAACTTGGAAATCAAGGTGGTTTGCTGGTAAAGATTACACCAAAAAACTCAAAGAGGATGTTCAGGTTCGTGAGTTTGTGATGAAAAAATGGAAATCTGCAGCTATTGCTGATGTTGAAATTGAAAGAAGCGCTAATACGCTGAAATTGATCATAAAAACATCTCGTCCGGGAGTTTTGATTGGAAGAGGTGGGACAGGGATTGGCGATATGAGTGCAGCAATTAAAACTAAATTTTTTGCAGGAAAGAAGATTGATCTAAGAATTGAAGCTCAAGAAGTTAGACAATTTGAAGAGAATGCTTCATTGGTTGCTCAAAATGTTGCAGAACAACTTGAAAAACGTGTGCCTTTTAGAAGGATTCTAAAATCAATGTTGGATCAAGTTGAAAAGAACAAGAACATTAAAGGAGTGAAGATTGAAGTTTCTGGACGATTGGGAGGAGCAGAAATGTCACGAAGAGAATGGTTGTCACGTGGAACAGTTCCACTTCACACACTTCGTGCTGACATTGATTTCTCAAAAGCTACTGCGTTTACAACTTATGGAGCAATTGGAGTAAAGACATGGTTGTACAAAGGAGAAGTATTTGATAAGGAGTAACCAAGAAAAATTTTACATTTTGATTAAAAGATACGCATATGTTGATGCCGAAAAAAGTTAAACACAGAAAGATTCATCGAGGTGGAGAAATCCGCGGAGTTGCCCAAACTGGTAACACTGTTAGTTTTGGTAGCTTTGGACTCAAGGCTATGACTTCTGGATTGATTTCTGCACGTCAAATCGAAGCTGCTCGTCGTGCGATGACAAGATATGTCAAGCGAGGAGGCAAAATTTGGATTAGAATTTTTCCTGACAAGCCAATGACAAAGAAGGGTGATGAAACACCTATGGGTAAGGGAAAAGGAAGTGTTGATCATTTCGTAGCAAAAACTAAGCAAGGAAGAGTTTTATTTGAAATGGATGGTATAACAGAAGCAATTGCCAAAGAAGCAATGCGACTAGCCTCTCATAAGCTTAATGTTAAGACAAAGTTTGTAGTTAAAGAAAAATAAGAAATCATATATGAAAATTCAGGAAATTAGAGATATGAATATTGAGCAACTGAAAAAGATGCTCGCTGAAAAAAGAACTCAAGCTGTTAAGCTTAGGTTTGATATTGCTGCTCGGCAGCTTAAGAATCATCGACAATATCGAGCATTAAAAACTGATATTGCTCGCACACTGACTATCTTAAAAGAAAGAGCTGAGCAAAAGTAATTACAATAATTTCAAATTTCAAATTTAAAATTTAGCGAAGTGACTATTATGACAAATGTTACAAAAAATTTAGCAAAGAAAAAGGGAGTTGTTGTTAGTGATAAAATGGACAAAACAATTGTTGTTGCTGTTCAGTCATTGAAAACTCATCCCAAGTATCATAAGAAATATAAATCAACAGTGAAATATAAGGTTCACGACGCTGAGAATAAATTTAAGAAAGGCGAAAAGGTTGAATTTATTCAGTGTCGACCAATCAGTAAAGATAAGAGCCACACAGTAATAGCATAACATTTAGTATAGTAGTAAATATATGATTCAAGCAGAAACAAAATTAAAGGCAGCTGATAACTCAGGAGCAAAAATCATTGAGTGTTTTAAAGTTCTTGGTGGAACCAGAAGACGCTATGCTTCTGTTGGTGATATTATTGTTTGCTCTGTAAAATCTTCAGAACCGCGAGGATTGGTAAAAAAAGGTGATAAGATTCGCGCTGTGGTTGTTAGAACGAAGAAAGCTATTCGCAGAAAAGATGGTTCATATATTCGATTTGATGAAAATGCTGCTGTGGTTTTGAATGATAAAGAGCCAAAAGGAACTCGTATTTTTGGACCGATTGCTCGAGAACTTCGTGAAAAAGGTTTCTCAAAGATCGTTTCATTAGCACCAGAGGTATTATAATAATTGCAGTCCATAAATAAGATATATATATGAGAATTAAAAAAGGAGACCTCGTAAAAAAAATAGCTGGCAAAGATAAGGGAAAGCAAGGAAAGGTTGTTCGTACTGTGCCAAGCGAGGGAAAAATTGTGGTTGAAAAATTGAATATTGTGACGAAACATCAAAAGTCTCGTCGAGAAGGACAGCGAGGACAACGTGTTGAAATCGCAGCCCCATTCGATGCTTCCAATGCAATGATTATTTGCCCAGGATGCGGAAAGACAACTCGAGTTTCATATCAAACAACTAATGGAAAGAAAGTTCGGGTATGCAAGAAATGCGGAAAAGAAATATAATTTGAATTTTGAGAAAATGTTTTAATATAGTAAATAGCCCTTAATTTATTCGTTTTAAGTGAATTGTATGAATATAACTCCAGCAAAAGATAAATATACCAAAATAGCTGTAGCTGAGATGAAGAAGAAGTTTAGCTATAAAAGTGTTATGGCTGTACCTCGAATTCAGAAGGTTGTTGTTAATGTTGGAATTGGAAAGATTGTTAAGGAAAATGACAAAATAGAAGAAATTGTAACTGCGCTTACTGCAATTACTGGTCAAAAACCTGTAAAGACAAAAGCGAAGAAAGCTATTTCTGGATTTAAAATTAGAGAGGGGATGGAGATTGGTGTCAAAGTTACTTTGCGTGGAGCTAGGATGTGGCAGTTTATCGATAGGATTGTAGCAGCAACACTTCCACGAACCAGAGATTTTCAAGGGTTAAATAGAAAAGCTGTTGATACGGGAGGTAATCTGAATATTGGACTCAAGGAGCATATGATTTTTCCTGAAATTTCTCCAGAAAAAGTAAAGCATACGTTCGGAATGCAGATCACAGTTTCAACAAATGCACACACACAAGCAGAAGGATTAGAATTATTTAAATTATTAGGATTTCCACTAAAAAGCGAATAAAACGAGTACGTTTTGTTGTCGTCGCTCGCTCGGAAATGAAAAAGAATTTTCATTTCTCTCGCTCCGCTAGACAATAAGAATTAACACAAGAATTTTATGGCAAAAACATCTACAGAAGCTCGAGCAGAGAAGAAACCAAAGTTTTCAACCAGAATTGTGCGCCGTTGTTGGCGATGTGGTCGTAAGCATGGCTATCTTCGTGCATACGATATCTGCAGAATCTGCTTCCGAGAATTAGCAAGCAAGGGTGAGCTACCGGGAGTAACAAAGAGTAGTTGGTAAATTTGAATTAGTATAATTATAATTAGGATAAAGAATTAGAATATGTTAGATCCAATAGCAGACATGCTTACAAGAATTCGAAATGCGCAAATGGTTAAACACAAAGAAGTGTTAGTGCCTTTTTCGAAATTGAAACTGTCTATCGCTAAAATTTTAGAGCAAAGAAATTTCATCGAATCTGTGAAAAAAGAAATGGGAGAAACATTTCCAGTGCTTAGAATTGTCCTTCGATATGAAGTTGTTTCAAATACTGAAAAGAATCCTGCAATTTCTGAAATCAAGCGTGTAAGTCGCCAAGGTCAGAGAATTTATGTGAAAAAGACTGATATAAAGCGTGTTAAGAATGGATATGGAATTTCAGTGATATCAACATCGCAAGGAATGATGACAGGCGATAAGGCAAAAAAACTTGGTCTCGGTGGTGAAGTAATTTGTGAAGTTTGGTAAGAAATAACTAATAACTAATAACCAATAACAAACAACTTAAAAAACTCAAGCATGGCACGTTATAAGTTATAAGTTATGAGTTGTAAGTTAAATATATATGAGTAGAATTGGAAAAAAATCTGTAGCTATCCCAGAAGGCGTAACTGTAACAACAGATAAAAATCTGGTTACTGTTGTTGGTCCAAAAGGCACGATGACATTTCAGCATCATTTTGATGTTTCGATTAAATTTGGAGAAAAAGAATTTACGGTTGAAAAAGAAGCTAAAGGTAAAAATGTTCCTGCTCTTTGGGGCACAACAGCTCGTGTGATTGAAAATATGATCGAAGGAGTGGTAACTGGATTCAAGAAACAACTTGAACTTAATGGAGTTGGTTTTCGTATGGCGATTGCAGGAAAGACCATTACTCTTGCGCTCGGATTTTCACATCCTGTAGTTGTTGAAGTTCCTGCAGATTTGGATGTTGTGATTGAGGGAAATGTGATGACAGTATCAGGAATTGACAAACACAAGGTTGGGCAATTTTCTGCTAATATTAGAGCACTTAAGCCAGTTGAACCGTACAAGGGAAAAGGATTTAAATATGTTGGAGAGCATGTACGAAGAAAAGAAGGTAAAAAATCAAGTAAATAATTAGCGATACGAATACACGAATGAATGCGAATGCTGCAAATATGCAAATGACGCAAATATAACATTCGTAATTCGCATATTCGTGTATTAGCATAAATTCGCATAATTAGTATAATTTTATGAACAAATTAAGTAGCAATAGCGGCCGATTACAAAGAAAACGTAGAGTTCGCGCAAAGATCTCAGGATCTGCAAGCAGGCCGAGGTTAGCCGTGTTTAAAAGCCTGAAGGGCATTTATGTTCAAGTTATTGATGACACTGTTGGAAAGACTCTCGCAAGCGCAAATCTTGCAGAAATAAAAAAGGCAGCCAATACAATTGAGGGTGCAAAAGAAGTTGGAAAGCTTATTGCTAAGAAATGCGTTGCACTTAAAATTGAATCAGTGACATTTGATAGAGCAGGATATCAATATCATGGAAAAGTTAAATCTTTAGCTGATGGTGCTAGAGAAGGCGGACTGCAGTTTTAATGTTTTGAATTATAAATACTATATTATCCTATGAATAAGAGACCAGGCAAAAAAAATACACGCAGAGAGAAACCAGAATTTGAACAAAAACTTTTGGATTTAGCTCGTGTTACTCGTGTAGTAAAAGGAGGACGAAGATTTCGTTTTCGTGCAACTTTGGTGATCGGTGATCGCAAAGGAAGAGTTGGTGTTGGTGTGTCTAAGGGATCGGATGTTTCTGATGCTATTACCAAGGCTTACAATGATGCAAAGAAATGTATGATCACGGTTAATTTGTCCGACAATACTATTCCTCATGACATTAGAATGAAATTGGGAAGCGCAAAAGTTTTGCTTAAGCCAGCTTCAGAGGGACGAGGTGTTATTGCTGGAGGTGCTGTGCGAGCAGTGGTTGATTTGGCTGGTATTCGCGACATTGTTTCAAAATCTTTGGGAACAGCGAATAAGCTTAATGTTGCGCGAGCAACAATTGAAGCTTTGAAAGCTCTCAAGGCTCCACGCATTAAAATGACTAAAGACGTTGAAGTTAAAGAAGCTAAGGAAATTAAAGCAGTAAAATAATATGCAAATTCATCAACTTACAGTAAAAAAACGAAAGGATAAAAAAACCGTTGGTCGCGGAGGAAAACGCGGAACTTATTCTGGAAAAGGAAACAAGGGTCAGAAAGCTCGCTCTGGAGCATCTATTGATCCATTGTTTGAAGGTGGACGATCTTCACTTGTTGAACGTTTGAAAAAAGTTCGTGGATTTAAATCTCTTGCTGCCAAGAAAACAGTTGTAAAATTGGAAGCTTTGGAAAAATTTTACAAAGATGGAGATGTTGTTTCTGTTGAAACATTGCTCAAAACTAAGCTTATTGATAAAGCTGATGCGAAAGATGGTGTGAAAATCTTAGCTACTGGAACTGTTACTAAAAAACTTACTATTTCAGCAGAGCTTCTTTGCTCTCAAACTGCAAAAGATGCTATAATCAAAGCAGGCGGAAAAATCCTAGAATAGCTTCTCAGGCATCAGCTTCGCAGCTTTTCAGGAAATTAAAATTATATTTAATTTAACGGCTAAGAAGCTAAGAAGCTAAAGCCTAAAAAGCTGTCTTTTATGCTTGAAAAAATAACACAAATATTTAAAATAACCGAGCTTCGCAATAAAATCCTCTTTATCTTGGGGATTCTTATTGTTTTCCGCATAGCCGCCAACATTCCTCTTCCAGGTGTGAATATCGAACAACTTCGAAGACTTTTTGAAGGCAATCAATTTTTGGGGATGTTGAATGTTTTTTCTGGAGGAGGTTTGACAAATATTTCAATCGTAATGCTCGGTGTTGGACCGTATATTACTGCGTCAATTATTATGCAGCTTTTGACGATGATTGTGCCACGAGTAGAACAATTATACAAAGAAGAGGGTGAAGCTGGTCGTCAGAAATTTAATATGTGGACAAGGTGGCTCACTGTTCCTTTGGCGGTAATTCAGACTTTTTCTATGGTAACACTTCTTCGCTCCCAAGGAGTGCTTTCAATAACTTCAACTTTTGAAATTTTTGTTATCGTTGTTATTGCAACCGCAGGAACAGTTTTTTTGATGTGGCTTGGAGAACTTATCACAGAAAAGGGAATTGGAAACGGGGTTTCCTTGATTATCTTTGCCGGAATTGTCAGTGGCTTGCCTTCAAGTATGTCAAAATTGTTTTTGACATTTGATTCCACCCAAATATTCATTTACATCGGACTTTTGGTAGTAACGCTCATTACTATTAGTGGAGTTGTGATGGTAACAGAGGGTCAAAGAAATATCCCAGTTTCATATGCAAAGAGAGTTAGAGGGGACAAAACTTATGGCGGTTCATCTTCACATTTGCCACTTAGGGTTAATCAAGCTGGTGTGATTCCAATCATTTTTGCGATGTCCATTATGCTTTTTCCTGGAATGATTGCAACTTTTTTAATGAAAGCTAGCAGCCCAATGATTGCCAATGCAGCAACTTTCGTGAACACTCTTTTCCAAAATCAAGTTTTTTATAGTAGTATGTATTTTGTTTTGATTGTGATGTTTACATATTTTTATACTGCTGTCGTTTTTGATCCAGTTAAAATTGCAGAAAATTTGCAAAAACAAGGAGGATATATTCCAGGCATCAGACCGGGGGCAACAACCGCAGATTTTCTTTATAAGATTATGAATCGCATTACCCTTACGGGGTCAATATTTCTAGGAATCATTGCTGTGCTTCCGTTTATAGTTCAGGGATTAACCAATATTCAAGCTATTCAAATTGGTGGCACAAGCATTCTTATTGTTGTTTCAGTTGTGATTGAGACAATCAAGCAAATTGAAGGTCAACTCGTGATGAGAGATTACGAAGGATTCTAAAAAACATATAACATACAACATATAACATATAACAAAAATACAGATTCAGCTTTTTTCTTTGAGTCTTATGTTACATGCTATATGATACATGCTGCATGAATCTAATTATCTTCGGTCCTCAAGGCTCCGGCAAGGGCACACAAGCAGATCTTTTGGCTGAAAAATATAATCTTGCGCATATTGAAACAGGGCAAATTTTTCGTGAAATTGGCAGAGAAAATTCAGAGTTGGGAAAGAAAATCAAAGAATTAAATGATCATAAGGAAATGATCCCGGATGAAATCACGGTTGATGTTATTAAAAATAGTTTAGAAAAAGTTTCTTCCCAAAAGGGCGTCATATTGGACAGTGCGCCGCGAACAATAGGACAAATTGAGCCTATTGAAAAAATGCTGCAAGAGCTCAACAGGCCGATAGATAAGGCAATTTACATTACTCTTCCATATGATGAATCTGTTGCTCGCATCACAAAACGTTATGCTTGCACAGTTTGCTATCGGCATTTCATTTTAGGTAAACACATTTCCGGTGATGAAGATCCTTGTCCTACTTGTGGTGGACCTGTGATGCAACGAGGCGATGACACTCCCGATGGCGTGGCCAAAAGACTAAAAACTTTTTATGAAGTCACAGTTCCAGTTATTGAAAAATACAGAGAAAAAGGAATGCTTATTGAAGTGGATGGAAACCAAAGTGTGGAGAAAGTTTTTGAAGATATTATTGAAGAGTTTTAAAATCCGAAGCACGAAATCCGAAATCCGAAACAATATCAAAATAATAAATTCAAATAATTAAAAATGTTTTGAATTTTGAAAATTTGATATTAAAATTTGTTTCGAGTTTCGATATTCGAATTTCGAGTTTTAAATAATATTATGAGTATTTCAATTAAAACTGAATCAGAAATAGCTATTATGCGTCGCGCTGGCAAAATGCTGGCTGAAATTATGCGAGAAATTGGTGAGCAAGTTAGACCTGGCGTGAGCACAATAGAAATTGACAAGCTCGCCGAGGAGCTTGTTTTAAATGCTGGTGGAACCCCAGCTTTTAAGGGATATGGCGGAGGCAGCAATCCTTTTCCTGCCACAATTTGCGCTTCGATTAATGATGAAATTGTGCACGGTATTCCCAGCGAAGACAAAATCTTGAAAAATGGCGACATTTTTAAGATTGATATTGGTATTGAAATAGAAGGTTTTTATTCTGATATGGCACGCACCTTTGCTGTTGGAGAAATTAGCGCAGAAGCTCAGAAATTAATGGAAATTACTGAAAAAGCTTTTTGGAAAGGAATTAAAAATTTAAAAGCCGGATCAATGCTTAGCGAATATTGCAAAACTGCGCAAAAGATTGCTGAGGATGCTGGTTTTTCAGTAGTGAAAAATTTGGTTGGTCACGGTATTGGAAAAAATCTTCACGAAGATCCACAAGTTCCAAATTATTTCGAAAAAGGTTTCAGGGATTTGGTATTGGAGCAGGGGATGACTTTGGCGCTGGAACCAATGGTTAATGTTGGAACCCATCTTACTGTTATGAGCCCCGATGGTTGGGCATATTTGACTGCTGACCGAAAACTCAGCGCCCACTATGAAAACACAATTTTAATCACGAAAAACGGAGTGGAAGTTCTGACGGTGTAGGTCATTGTCATTCCCGTGAAAACGGGAATCCAGACCCGACACTAATCGTTACTACATATTTGAAATAATAAATTTACCGAGGCTGATAAGGGCTGGATTCCCAGTCAAGCTGAGAATGACAAAAAAGGATATTTTGAAATAAAAAAAGAACCCCTAGTCTCCGATGTTCTGGAGGTGGGGTTCTGAATACTTGCTGAGTAGCGGCCTTATTTAAGGAGACAGCTATGAAACCTCGAATCTTTTCCGTCATAAGAGATATATTTATTCTTTCGAGCATCTCTTATTTGTATCTTACGAGCTATACTTATTATGTAGCTGGCAATAAACATAGCGAGTGTTGGCATCCACCAGGGAATACCTCCTGGTACAGATTCATAGAACGCCTCATTTGAAACGCGGAATATGTAGCTTACCCAGTACCAGCAAAAAAATATGGCCAGAGGTATTGCTACTGCAAATAATGCCATAACGCCTTTGCGCATGTATTGTGATTCCGGTCTGAACTTTTCCATAGCATTCTCCTTTTTGTAAGAACTGAAATTTAGGATATATGATATACTACGTATATCGATGATTAATAATAGCATATATTTATGAATAAGTCAATAGACCAGTCAGATATGGCTGAAGTAAGCCACATTTTGGGGGTAGATTTTGGTAAGTCTAAAATTGGATTAGCAATTGCTGACAGTGAAACGAAAATGGCTTTCGCATATGACACAATCAAGAATGATGGTGAGTTTTTGCAAAAATTAAAAGAGATTATCAAAAAAGAAGATATAAAAATGATTGTACTTGGAATGACAAAGCATACTAATGACAAGCAAAGTGAGCAAGAGAAAATGGATTTTGCAAAAAAGATTGAGAAAGAATCCGGAATTAGTGTTATGTTTCAAGAAGAAATGTTCACAACTAAAATGGCACAGGCAAACATTAAAATGCGTGGAGGACGAGATATTGCTAAAACTGATGATCAAGAAGCTGCTAGGATAATCCTCCAATCATGGCTAGATACAAATTAAATCATGTGTTATAATTAAAATAGTTTAAAAGGTGTTTAATCAGTAATATTTAAAAAAAATGGAACAGCAGCCATACTTGTCGGTGGTGATTCCGGCATATAAAGAAAAAGAAAGAATAGGTGCTAACTTATTGGAAATTGAAAAATTTTTGTCAGACAAGAATTTTGAATATGAGGTTATTATTGTTATTGATGGCTCACCTGATAATACGGCTGAGGTGGCGCGAAATTATGCAAAACAAATAAAAAACCTTCGTGTTATAAACAACGAAGTTAATCATGGTAAGGGTTATGTTGTTCGTCAGGGATTACTTGAAGCTAAAGGTAAGTACGTTGTATTTTTAGATGCTGATGGTTCAACTTCAATTACGCATGTGGAGAAGTGTCTACCAGAATTGGAGTCTGGTGTTGATGTCGTTGTTGGTTCACGAAAAATAAAAGGAGCATTTGTTCAAATTCATCAACCAAAATATCGAGAATTTATGGGCGAAGGTGGAAATTGGCTTATTAGGATTATATTGGGGCTCTGGAGTTTTCCAGATACTCAATGTGGTTTTAAAATGTTGACCGGCAAAGCTGCTCACGAAGTTGCGCAGCGCATGGTTGTTGATCGTTTCGGTTTTGATTTTGAATTGATTATTTTAGCAAAAGAGCTTGGTTTCAAGATTAAACAAATGCCAGTAAGATGGCTCAATGAAGAAGGTTCAACAGTGAGTCTGACCGGACCAAATGGATTTATTCAGGTGTTGATTGATTTGTTTAAGACAAAATGGAGACTGATTACCGGAAAATACAATATTGGGAAGTAGGAATAGTAACCAGTAATCAATAACTGGTAACTGGCAAATTGAAAAATACAAAATCAAAAATAAAAACAACCCCAGTTAAATAGTGTTTCCGCCCTGTTGAATATAAATAAATTCAACTGGGTAAACAATTTAACAGGGCAAGAAATTGTGAATATTTCCATTAACAATTCAAAAGAAAACGAACCCAAAGAGGAAACAAAAGAAGTCTCAGCTTCAGAGTTGAGGCAAGATATTGTTTCTGGTGATTGGGTTGTTATTGCAACGGGACGCGCAAAGCGTCCTGGTGATTTTGCTAATTTTGAAAGAAATAAAGATGATAAGGGGATTGAGGAATGTCTTTTTGAAGATCCTGTGGCAAGTGGTCAGGAAAAGGATGTTTTGATTTATCACAAAGCTGATGGTGATTGGACGCTGCGTGTTTTTCCTAATAAATACCCCGCATTTTCTCAAGGAGAATTGCCACATCCTATTTCTGAGGGACCATATTTTGCAATGTCTGGTGTTGGATATCATGAGATTGTTGTAACTCGTGATCATTATCGTCAATTAGCAATGATGGATACGATGGAGATTGCCGAGGTTTTTGACGCTTATCAAGATAGATATCTTGAGCATATGAATAAAAAAGGTGTCAATTATGTAACAGTTTTTCATAATCATGGCAAGGAAGCGGGAGCTTCAATTTCACATCCACATTCACAATTAATGGCTATTCCCGTTGTTGCTCCATATATCAAGTTAGAATTAGATGGTGCGGAAAAATATTATAAAAGTAATAAAGAGTGTGTTTTTTGCACCATGGCTGAATATGAAAGTGAAGAAGGAAAGCGTACGATTTTTGAAAATGAGGAGTTTATTGCATTTTGTCCGTTTGCTTCAAGAGCAGCATTTGAAGTTCATGTGATGCCAAAAAAACATAGTCCATATTTTGAAAGAATTAATGATGAGCAGAAAGTGAAGTTGGCGGAAGTCTTTGGTAAAGCTCTTGGCGCAATTTATAAAGCGCTCAACGATCCTCCTTACAATTTTTATATTCATTCCGCTCCGTGTGATGGGAGAGATTATCCTCATTTTCATTGGCATATTGAAATTTTGCCTCATACTGCAACTTGGGCTGGATTTGAATTGGACACTGGCATTGAAATTTCAACACTTCAGCCAGAAGTAGCAGCAGAATTTTTAAGAAAACAACTGGAGAAATAAGTTCATCAAGTTTATAAAGTTCATAAAGTATTTTGAATTTTCCTTATAAACTTTAAAAACTTTTTACTTTATAAACTTTTTATTTATGTCAGAATATATTATTAGTTTATTTTCGAACGTTCCTCGTGAGCTGGCAACGTTTCTGATTGCCTTTATTCCAGTAACGGAACTTCGGGCCTCAATACCATTGGCAGTTAAGGTTTATGGTCTAAGTCCTTTAGCTGCTTGGTTTTATTCGGTCGCGGGAACATATTTTGTGATGGTTATCATCGTTTTATTACTTGATCCAATTGCAAAACTTTTGTCAAAATATATTCCTATTTTTGAAAAGTTTTTTGTTTGGCTTTTCGAACATACTAGAAAACGCGCTAATGGAAAAATGGAAAAATATGGAGAATGGGCAATTTTTATTTTGGCTGCAACTCCAATTCCACTTTTGGGTGGGATGACAGGCGCACTTGCAGCTTTTGTTTTTGATGTTAAACTAAAAAAATCTCTACCTCTCTTACTCGCTGGGACAATGGTAGCTGGGGCGATAGTTTTAGCAATCACTTTGTATTTTTAAGCTTAAAGATAAAATAACTATGGGTAAATTGATTGTGGGAAATTTAAAAATGAACCTTCTTACCGTTGCTGAACGGGATCGCTATTTGGAGTCTTTTAAAAAAGAGTTGCAAGGAAAAAATGTTTCTGAGTGTGAAATTGTTCTTTGCCCACCATCAATTCATCTCGAATCATTTGTTGGTAAAATTGAAAAAAATGATTTTTCCGTAGGAGCGCAAAATATTTTCTGGGAAGATCGCGGATCTTTTACGGGTGAAATTTCTGCACCAATGGTGAAAAACATTGGCGGTGAGTATGCTATTGTTGGGCACAGTGAGCGAAGGAAAAATTTTAATGAAACAAATGAGGTTGTAAAGATGAAAATAAATAGCATTTTAAATGCGGGTCTTGCTCCAATTTGTTGTGTAGGCGAAACACTTGAAGATAGACAAAATGGAAAAACAACCGATGTTATAATCAAACAGATTCATGAAGGACTTGCTGATGTTCCAGTTTCAAAAATTGCAACAGTGGTTATTGCATATGAACCGGTGTGGGCTGTTGGTAGTGATAGTGTTCCAACCAGCGATGAAATTATGGAAGTTAGGATTTTGATTAAGAAAATATTTGCCGATACTTTTGGTCAACCAGTGGCTGAAAAAATCAAGATTTTATACGGAGGCAGTGTGAAAGCTGCAACTGCCAAACAACTTTGCATTGATCCAGGAATGGATGGTGTCTTGGTTGGAAGAGAAAGCTTGATTCCAATGGAGTTTGTTAAAATTGCAGAAATAATAAATCAAAACATATAACATAAAACATACAACATATAACAAAAATTCAAACACACATTGTTGATGTCACTGTTTGTTGCATGCTATATGCTATATGTTACATGACTAATGATAACATCAGTAAAAGAAATTCTTACAAAGGCACAAGAAGAAGGATATGCTGTGGGAGCGTTTAATACCACAAACATGGAAACAACCAGGGCTATTATTGAAGCGGCTCAAGAAATGAAAAGTCCGGTTATTTTGCAAATCACTGAAAAAACCATGGATTATGCTGGCGGAAGAATGATATTTAACATTATAAAAAATATGGTTGAATGTTATGCTCCGGAAATTCCTGTTGGAATACATCTTGATCATGGCAAAAATTTTGATATCGTTCAACGCTGTGTTGATATCGGATTCACATCTGTTATGATTGACGGATCAAGAAAAGATTTCGATGATAATGTTGCAATTACAAAAAAAATAGTAGATTATTGTCATGAAAAAGGCGTTGATGTTCAAGGCGAATTGGGAAGCGTTCCATATATTGGAGAAATGGAATCAGGTGAGGTTGACTGGGATAAATATATGACAGTTCCGGAGCAAGCTGCTGAATTTGTGCAGCGAACAGGAATTGATGCTTTGGCTGTCGCAATTGGAAATGCGCATGGTTTTGTTAAAGAGAGAAAAGAGCCAGATTATGAAAGGTTGGCAAAAATTTGTGAGCTTGTTTCTGTGCCACTTATTTTGCATGGCGCTTCTGATTGGGAAAACGGAAGAGTGAAAGAAGCTGTGGCTAACGGGATTTGTTGTTTCAATGTTGACACAGCGACCCGCGTGGCTTTTGTAAACAGCATCATTAAAACTGTGCACAAAAAAGAAGAAATCGCTTTTGATATCAGAAAAATACTAGGAGATGCTCAAGATGAAGTTAAAAAAACTGTTGCTCAAAAGATGATTGATTTTTGCAGTAGTGGAAAATGCTCAATTTCATCTCATCCAGCTGACTTTGTTGCTCCGATAAATAAGTTAACTGCTGTTGATACCGCTATTGATGAAGAATAAGAGTTAGTAAACTCTTGGTTTCGTCGTTCGCTCGGAAATAAAAGATTACTTTTATTTCTCTCGACTTCACTAGAAAATAATAATTAGTCTGTAAAGTCTCAAGTCTGTAAAGTCCATAAAGAAAAATGCAGTTTTGTAATGCTTTTAGCTTTTGACTTTCTGCTTTTGACTTGCGCAAAGCGCTATGTGTCTAACTTTACCTAAAAAAGTTATTGAAATAAAAGAAAATTCTGTTATCGTGGAAAATCACGATGGAGCTAGACAGGAATTAAAAACCATTGTAGACTTAGCAATCGGTGATTTCGTTATTTCTCAAAGAGGAATAATCATTGAAATCATGGATATTGAGCAAGCCAAAGAGATCCTTAACATCTTACAAGAACAAGGAGGCACAATATGATTGATAAAAAAGTGATTACACCCGCAGGATTGGAACTTCTTTTGAAGATAATGCAAACATGTCCAGCAACGCCACTTAATGGTGGTGAACATGCAAAAAAACATTTGCAAAAACTTTGTAAAAAAGGAGGAGATATTCTTGGCTGTGAACTTCGTGCAGTGGTAGACAAAGAGCTTCTTTGCAGATGCGAAGGTGAAATGGATGTATATACGCATTTACTGGAAAACACGCAAAAAAATAAGATTGATGAGCTTGAAATAATGGAATATTTTGGTGGAAATATCCATGCCGAAAAAATACTGGCTAACGCGCAAAGGGATGGACTTCATTTGGCGTATTCATTAAAAGTAGTTTATGGTCATTTGCTTATACCGATTATTATCAATGACTCAGAAGAAAAAACTGCTGTTGATAGTAATGGCATAACAATTGAGCATTTGCTTACAATTGATGGTGATAAAACTTTGTATTTGCAGGGGGATGTTGTGCTTATGCATTATGGTTTTATTATCGGAATGACTTCCGGTGCAAAAATGGATATTTTGCATACTATAAACAAGAAAAGTTTTCTTTATAATGATGCGATTGATGTTATAAAGGAAAAAATGGATTTTGCAACTATGCATTATTATCCACGGTCACTAAAAATGGCTGGAAAATAATATGGAGAACTAATAAACAAGTTCTCCATTTTTTTATTGTAAAAAATATGTTACAATGATCTTATTAATGGGAATATAAAAATAAAAGATATGGAAATTGAGGAGATTAAAAAGCCTAAAATTGCTATCGTTTCTTTGACGTCTTGCGAGGGTTGTCAGTTTGCGCTGCTGGATTTGGGTGAGAAGTTTTTGGAAGCTATGAGTTTAGTTGAGATGGTTGATTTTCGTTTACTTGAAGATGATGAGGATGCTGGCGAGCCAATTGATATTGGATTTGTGGAAGGTAACCCAATGACGGCGGCCAATAAAAAAACTTTAATGGAACTTCGAAAGCGCAGTAAACTTTTGGTGGTGATTGGTAACTGTGCGGCAATGGGTGGAATCCCTGAAATTAGAAATTATCATGAAAAGCAGCAAACAGCAAAACATGTGTATAAATATATTCAAGGCATTGAAACTGAAGAAGTTCAGGAAGTTGATAATTTTGTGAAAGTTGATTTTACTTTTCCGGGTTGTCCTATTACGGGTGAAGAATTCTTAAAATATTTTCCAATACTTCTTGCTAATGTGAAAGGTGAGGGCGAGTTGCCAACAATTCCTGATAGTCCTGTTTGCGTTGAATGTAAAAAGAAAGGCAATCGCTGTTTGCTTTTGGATAAGAAACCTTGTTTTGGACCAATGATTTTGGGTGGTTGTGATGCTGTTTGTCCAACTTCGCGCATGGGTTGTCAGGGTTGTCGAGGACTTCGTCCAACAGGAAATGTGAAAGCTATGAAAATGACTTTGAAAACAATGATGACCGACGAAGAATTTGAAAACACAACTGAAATCTACGGATTGCGTGACGATATCGAAAAGTGGGAATCAGATCATACGGATAAATAGAACTATTCTCAGCTCTTACTTTATAAACTTTACGAACTTTATTTTCAAATGAAGCGAGCGAAATAAAAAAAGTTTTTATTTCCGAGCGAATGCAGAAAATATTTAATATAACTTTATAAACTGTGTTATGAATATAAAAATAAACCACATTGCAAAAATTGAAGGACACACTGGCTTTATGGCGAGTGTTATTAAAGGTGATGTTAAAAGTGCTAAGTTTGAAGTGCAAGAAGGAATTCGTTTGATTGAGGGAATTTTAATCGGACGACATTATAAAGACATGCCAGTAATCGCTCAGCGTATTTGTGGCATTTGTCCTGTGGTGCATAATTTAACCGCAATAAAGGCTATTGAAAACGCGATGAAGATTGAGGTTACGCCGGAAACTGAAAAATTGCGAAGAGTTATGGAGCATGCCCAATTTATTCATTCGCATGCTTTGCATTTGTTTTTCTTGTCGTTGGCTGATTTTTTGGATATTGAAAATGATTTGCAACTAGTGAAGGAATATCCAGAAGAAACAAAAAAAGCTGTGAAAATTCGAGAATATGGAATGGAACTTATTAAAATTATTGGTGGACGAGTGGTGCATCCTCTGACTAATGAAATTGGTGGCTTTAAAAAAGTTCCAACAGCTGAAGAGTTAAAACTCTTAATTACTAAGGGTGAAGAAACGATGCCAATAGCCTTAGAATTAGCAGCATTTTTTAAGACTATTAAAACTCCAAATTTTTCTCGTCCCACTGAATATGTCTGTTTGAAAACAAAAGGGGAATACGCGATTTATGACGGAGATGTGACTTCTAATAAAGGACTTCATGTTGATGTCCAACACTTTGAAGATAATTTTCATGAATTTCAGCGACCCAATGAAATTGTTAAGCGGGTACAGCGCGATGGTAAAACAAGTTATATGGTTGGGGCAATTGCAAGGGTTAATAATAATCACGAAAAATTAAGCTCGGCCGCTCAGAAGTATTTAAAGTCGCTTAACTTTAATCTTCCGGATTATAATCCATTTCACAATGTTCTGTATCAAATGGTGGAAGTGATTCATTGTGTTGAGGAATCTGTGCAATTATTGAAGGAGCTTACTCATCTGGATCTTGCCAATGCGATTACAAAGGATTACGTGGTGCGTGAGGGAACAGCTGCAGCCGCTGTTGAAGCTCCACGCGGAACGCTTTATTATTGGGTTGATATTGATCCAAAGGGTTATATTAAAAACGTGAACATCATCACCCCAACCGCTCAATTTTTGACACATCTGGAGGATGATATTGCGGCGTTTATTCCTGGAATTATTGAGAAAGATGAAAAAGCTATGGAGCGAAAGATGCGCGCATTCATTCGCGCATATGATCCTTGTATCAGCTGCGCAGTCCACTAAATTAAACATATAACATACAACATATAACATATAACAAAAATGCATTTGGGTTCCTGAATTCAAAAATGCTACATGCTATATGCTACATGTTACATGAGCTCATGCATGATTTTATGTTAGCCAAGGAAATTGTTGATGATTTGATGAAGATTGTAAAAAGTGAAAAACTTTCGCAGGTTAATTCTGCTTCTCTTGAGATTGGACAGATTGCTTTGGCGCACGATGGTCACGACGAACACGTGGAAGATATTAGTGTGGACAATTTGAAATTTGGAATCAAAAATATTGTCAAAGGAACAATTTTAGAAAAAACAAAATTCAATATCAAAAAAGTTCAAGGCGATCATTGGCACTTGGTTAGTATTGATGGAGAATAAGATGCGGAGGAGGTTAGCAAGATGCTCTGGTCTAGTATGGATACTATAAATAAAAATTTAAAATAAAAAACAATTATTATACAAAATTAATTATTGCATTTTGTATATTGACTGTTGAATATTGTATGTTGAAAGTTGCAATTAATGGTTTTGGGAGAATAGGAAGACCATCATTAAAAATCGCGTTTGAGAAAAAGGGAATGGAGGTTGTGGCGATTAATGATTTGACTGATATTGAAACAAGTGCGCATCTTCTTAAATATGATTCATCATACGGTATTTGGCAGCGCAATGTTGATGTGGACAAGGAAAACAGTGAGCTCATTATTGATGGAAAGCCAATCAAATATTTTTCTGAAAAAGATCCATTAAATTTGCCTTGGAAAAAAATGGAGGTTGATGTTGTGCTTGATTGCACTGGAATATTTTTGGATCAAGAAGGCGCTGGAAAGCATATTGAGGCCGGCGCAAAAAAAGTTGTTTTGTCAGCTCCTCCAAAAGATGATGTGCCGGTGTTTCTTTTAGGAATTAATGAAAAGGAATATAAAGGTGAAACGATTGTTTCTAATGGTTCTTGCACAACAAACTGTTTAGCTCCAATGATTAAAGTATTGGATGATCTTTGCAATGTTGAGCAAGGTTTCATGACCACCACGCATTCTTACACCAACGATCAGAATCTTTTAGATTTGCCACATCGCGACCTGCGCCGCGCTCGGGCTGCCGCACTTTCAATTATCCCAACCACCACAGGTGCTGCCAAAACGGTAGGGAAGGTTATTCCACATTTAAAAGGCAAGCTTGATGGAATAGCGCTTCGCGTTCCAACCCCAGTTGTTTCGATTGTCGATTTTATCTGCACAGTAGAAAAACCAAAAACCGTGGAGGAAATTAATGCTGCTTTTGAAAAGGCAGCTCTCGGAAACATGCTCAACATTCTTGATGCAACCAGAAAAGAATTAGTTTCTATGGATTATAAGATGAACCCGCATTCTTCAATTGTCGATCTGCCACTAACAATGTCGATGGGAAATCAGGTTAAAATCGTGGGTTGGTATGACAATGAATGGGGATATTCCAATAGATTGGTTGAGATGGCGGAATATATATCAAAATAATAAGTCATTGTTATCTTTTTGGTAACTTATTGACTTTAAATTTTTAATTTCCAATTTTTAATTTTTAAATAATTTCTTAATTTTTAAATGTTTTAAACATTAAAAATTTTGATTTATTTATAAAATTACAAAATTAAAAATTATAAAATTCTTATTATTTGCTTTATTTAAGCCAAAAAATGGATTGTGTATAGTAAGCCCTTGACAACATCGATTTTATTTGCTATACTGGTCTTTAACGATAAAAAGTTAAAAAGTTCTTTGGAAAAGAGAAAATTTTGGAAGGCACAAACGGGAAAGGTATTTTTGTAAGAAATCATTAGAGAAAAAGACAATATAAATACTTTTCTGTTTGTACCTTCCAAATCCCAAAAGGAAGGCATTAACAACCTCGCCTCGTAGAGGGAGGACCAAAAAATCGGAGGTGTAACATGAAACGAAGACAGCCCGTGGCAACCTTTGGAACAAACATAGCCGCCAAGATTACCGCCCTGATCGCCGGCGCCTGAGCCGCGGCCAACCAGAGTTTACGAGGAGATTCGTAAAGATATCCTCGGAAGGAGGCAGAAATGTATACCAGTGGCTTTGTCTAGCTTGGCATAAAATATATATCAGCAAATGACTGATATATATCAACTTGCCAGGTAGTAAACGCGGACGGTCGGGAGCATCTCCCACGGGTCATGCTGATCATGGACCCATCGGCACCAAGACATTGGTTGCCTCGCTCGGGATAGCGAATCGCTCACGACCTCCGCAAAAATCTGACCGCGGAAAGGCTCGGGGATGAAAAATTCCCCGTGCCTCCGCAAAATTTTCTCAAATTTGGTGTATAATATGGCCCGAGGGAAAACATTCCCTCGGGTCGGTACAAAAAATCTCAAAACTCAAAAAAGGAGGCAAGAAAATGAAACCATTTTTCTGAATTTGCTTCAACTCACATAACCTCCACGGAGGCACGAAGGCATGATCTATCCAGACATGCCTTTTTAATTTGTATAAAATCGCTTGACAAGTATTGATGTGGGGTTATACTTAAATAGCGTTGAGTATCCTCTAGGTCTAAGAGCCAGTGAGAGGGACGTAAAGTTATTTTGGCCAGGGAATTGGTAAGGAATGTCGATAACATTGTCCCATATGACGTGGACAAACTTGCTTAGGCAAAAAATTCGACGATTACTCTGATCTAATTTCCGCAACACCCAAAATCTGCACCCGTGCTGACAGGTCACGTGATTCACGAGGCAATCAGCACGGGAACCAAATTCAATTGGGAATTATTATAGTTGAGAATTAGAACACTCAACAAAACCTCAAAAACAACCATAATAATTCCCGATCCAAATACAGCACTATAAAGATTTCTTTATAGTGCTGTTTTCTTTCCCAAAATAAAAAAGTGTAGTACAATAAAGAAGTTATAAAGTTCATAAAGTTGAAAGTTCATAAAGTCCATGGATGGATTTTGTTTGCATTTTACTTTATAAACTTTAAAAACTTTATACTTTTAACTTGCGCTGCGCGCCATGTACTTAAAGAAAGTTGAAATATTAGGATTTAAATCGTTTGCTAATAAGACCACGCTGGAATTTTTGCCAGCGGGGAATTTTAATGCTGGAAGTGATGCCAAGGGAATCACCGCAATTGTTGGACCCAATGGATCTGGAAAATCAAATGCATCTGATGCGATCAAATGGGCGATGGGAGAACAGTCCATGAAAACACTGCGCGGGAAAAAAGCTGAGGATATTATTTTTGCTGGCTCTGGGACAAAGGCTAGACTTTCAAGCGCGCAAGTGTCGCTGCATTTTGACAATTCAGATAAAAGAATACCATTGGAGTTTACGGAGGTTATTATTACTAGAAAATTGTATCGCTCTGGCGAATCAGAATATTTGATTAATGGAAATCGTTCAAGATTACTGGATGTTAGCGACTTATTGGCTAAGGCTGGAGTTGGCAAGGAAAGCTATTGCGTGATTAATCAAGGAATGTCCGATGCTCTTTTAAATGCGTCGCCGACTGATCGTCGCAGTGTGCTTGAAGATGCTGCTGGAGTGAAACAATATCAAATCAAGAAAGACAGAGCGCTCAAGAAGCTTGATTCAACGCGAGAGAATATGGAACGCACCGCTGGGCTTATTCGTGAGATTGAACCGCATCTTCGAATGTTGAAGCGTCAAGCTGAAAAAGCACAGCAGGGCAGAGTGGTAGCTGATGAGCTTAAGGAAAAACAAACAAAATTGTTTTCATTTTTGTGGCATGAATTTCAGACGCAGCGTCAGCAATTTTCAAGCGAAAAAGAAGCTCTTGGCGCAACGATGATGAATATGCAGCGCGAGGTGGATAAAATGACTGACGAGCTTAATCGTGAATCTGGTAAAGCGCAGGACTCTGGAGCTGAGCAGGAATTGGATAGAAAAAAAACACAAATTAGACATGAGCTTAATAATGTTGAACGCGAGCTGATTATTTCAGAAGGGCGCGTGGTGGTGGAAAGAGAAAAATTGGCCAATCAGAAGGTTATCGAAATTATTCCGGTTGATTTGAAATATGTTCAGACAAAACTTTCTAACATCAGAATGGCGCAAGAGCGTTTGATTCTTCGAGTTGAAGAAGCTGAAAATATGGATGATTTGCAGGACATCAAGGAATCTGCTCGCGCAATTCAACAACAACTTTTTGATTTGTATGAAGAATCTGGCAAAGGAGAAGTTTCCATTAAGAAAGACAATTCAAAAGAAGTTGGAGAGATCAACAAAAATATTGAAGAGCTTGAAGAAAAAAAGAAAGGTTTTAAGGCTAATGAAATTGAATTAAAAGCTCAATTTGAAAAAATTGAAAAAGAAATTGGACAAGAAGTGCAAAGGGTTAGACAGCTTCGTGAAAGATTTTTTCAATTGGAACGTGAATCTCGCGTTAAGCAAGAACAATTGAATGTCCTTAAAGATCAGTTTAATGATGCAAAAATTAAATTGGCTCGAGTGGAGGTGCGAGAGGAAGATTTGACTAATGAAATTAAGGATGAGCTTAAATGCGAAGTTAGTGCACTTAAGTTTGATGGAGAAGTAATCGACAAGGAAATGCTTGAGCGAGAAATTTCAAAACTTAAATTGCAAATGGAACAAATTGGTGGTATTGATCCGATGATTGTTGATGAATACAATGAAACCACGGCGCGCTTTGATTTTCTAACACAAGAACTTAAGGATTTGGCAGACGCGCTTATTTCACTGGAGGCAATTATTAAAGAAATGGATCAGCGTATTAAGATTGAATTTGAAGAAGCTTTTGAACAAATAAACAAAGAATTTACTAAATATTTCCGTATTATTTTTGGTGGTGGAAATGCACACCTCATTAAGTTGAAAGTTAAAAGTAGAAAGTCGAAAGTTTTAGAGGAAGAAAATATTTCTGAACAAGATGCTGAAAATGAAAACCAAGAAGATCAAGATGATCAAAGGGATGAAGTTGGTGTTGATATTTTCGCGTGTCCTCCGGGGAAGAAGATTGCTAATTTGTCTATGCTTTCAGGTGGCGAACGTTCACTGACATCGCTAGCTCTTTTGTTTGCAATTATTGCTCATAATCCACCACCATTCGCAATTCTTGATGAAGTTGAAGCAGCGCTTGATGAAGCAAATTCAGCTCGCTTTAGCAAGATTCTTCAAGAGCTTTCTGGAACTACGCAATTTATTGCTATCACTCATAATCGCGAAACTATGCGCCAAGCCTCACTTCTATATGGTGTGACTATGGGCGATGATGGAATTTCAAAACTTCTTTCAGTAAAATTGGACCAAGTAGGACAAGGTGGTAAGATTATCGCGAAATGAAATTTTAAAAACAGAGTTCAGACTCTGTTTTTTTGGTTGATTTTTTATTAACTCAAGAAGTTACGCATTTCGAAACATTTCTTTTTTGGCCAATTGTTGGCGACAGCGACTCTTGAGCTTTTGGATATTGAGTATTTATCCAAAAGCGTGCCAAAAAAGAAATAGTTGAGAAAATGCGTAAGTCTTAAATTCGTAATAATGTTATAATATGGTTGTATTAATGATACTGTTTTTAATAATTTTTTTAATTATTTTTTTTACACTTATGAATAATCAAGAAACTGGTTTTGGCAGGCAGGATCAAGAAGGTAGTGCGCAGGATTTCTTTTTGTATCTCGTAGTTTTCTTTTCTCTAGCCTTTGTGGCTTTTGGCGAGGGCTCTATTTTGTTTGGTTTTATTGATAAATTTGTTACCGATGCTGAGTCTAGGATGTTTCCTGCTTTTAATCAGGGAATGGTAAAATTTGGGATCGCGGCTCTTATAATCGCTGGACCGATTTTCTTTGCGATTTCGCGAATTATTACCAAAAGAATCAATGAGCAGAAAATATCGCTTGAATCAAAAGTCAGAAAATGGCTCACATATTTGGTGTTATTTTTTGCATCGGCAACCATCATCGGCGATCTCATCACTCTCGTTGTGAACTTTTTGAGTGGAGATTATGCCGCAAGTTTCTTGCTTAAAGTTTTTGCAATTTTGTTGATTGCCGGTGGAATTTTCGGTTACTATTTCTGGGATATGCGTAGAACAGAAATTTCTTCTCCAATGAATAAGATTTCAGCCTATGTTGCTATTGCGGTGGTAATCGTGACCTTTATTTCTGGATTTTTCATTATTGATTCTCCAGCAGTTTCTAGGCAGAAAAATATTGATCAGCAAGTTGTTAATGATTTGCAATCTGTTGATAATTCTATTCAAAGCTATTTCAGCGAGACTGGAAAGTTGCCACAAAAATTGGATGATTTGGGTTCAACAAAATTTTCGATAGAAATTCAGAATGTTAAAGCTATTGAATATAAAGTGGAAAACACTGATGGATACTCCTTATGTGCAGATTTTATGCGTTCAAGTTTGAATGACATTCAATCTCAAAATGATCCGTATATGAAAAGCTGGAAGCATGACGGGGGCAACTTTTGTTTCAAGCGCGTTGCTTTGAAAAAGACAGATATTCCGCAGCCAGCAGTCAAATAGTTTGCGAGAGGGGATATGCACCCCATTACTATTGACAATATTTTAAATAGCACTAGCAAAGCTTTTAATAATGGTGTATAATTGTGATATGCATGAGCCAACATGCAAAGTAATAAATAAATAATAAATAATTTGTTTTTTGCCCGCATAAAAACGGACTAAAAATGAAAACACACGCTATGGCAAAAATGACAAAGTCACAACTAGTGACAGTCTTGTCTGAAAAAACAGGCTTGGCTAAAAAAGAAGTAACTGGATTCTTCGATGAACTAGTTGCAATCGCTTACAAAGAAGTTAAAAAAACTGGAGAATTCGTTCTTCCTGGATTTGGTAAAATGGTTAAAGCAAAACGAAAGGCACGAATGGGTGTAAACCCAGCAACTGGAGCAAAAATCAAAATTGCTGCAAAAACTGTTGTTAAATTCCGTCTTGCAAAAGCTGCAAAAGAAGCAGTATTGTAATAAAAACGGTTTTCAATACACACACCAAAAACCCCGCCCCGGCGGGGTTTTTAATATCCAAAAATTTGGTTGATTTTGGGCTTGGGATGTGGGATAATGAGGATATTAGTGCGTTGTGTGTTGCACGTGGTAGTGCTTTATTTTTGAAAAAGTTGTCCACAGTTGCGCGGGAATATTTATAGTGTTAAAATATCACTATAATAAAATAAAAACAAGATAGTATGCCAAAATTTAATGATATAGATTTGGAAAATTGGAAAGATTCTGAGGTGTGGACGGATAGTCTCTGGGTTATTCCTGAAAGAGATAAAAGTGGTAAGCACGATGGCTTTTATCATGGAAATTTTGTCCCACAGATTCCACACCAATTGATTTTAAGGTATAGTAAAAAAAATGATGTTGTGATGGATCCATTCGTAGGGAGTGGAACTGCTGCATATGAAGCTGAAAGTCTTGGCAGGAATTTTATAGGCATAGATATTAAGGAGGATATCATTAAGCATGTTGAGGAGAAATTAGATAGCAAAAGAAACTTTCTTAAATTATTGACGGGAGATAGTGGAGATAAAAAAACTTTTTTAAAAGTTCAAAATATTTTAGAAGAAAATAATAAAAATAATGTTCAGTTGGCTATTTTGCATCCACCATATGCTGATATTATAAAATTTAGCGATCACAGAGAGGATTTATCGAACGCGACTTCATTGAAAGCGTTTTTAGAAAAATTTTCAGGAGTTTTGGAAAACACCATTTCAGTTTTGGCAAAGGATGGTTATTTGGCTATTATAATAGGCGATAAATATACACAAGGGCAATGGATTCCACTAGGATTTTATTGTATGGCCGAAGCACAAAAATTAGGATTAACACTAAAAAGTGTTATAGTTAAAAATATGGGAGGTAATCGCGCAAAGCAAAACAAGGAATCTATTTGGAGATACCGAGCACTTTCCAGCGATTATTATATCTTTAAACATGAATATATTTTTATTTTCAAAAATATCTAAATTTTAATAGAAAATGGCATGGCTATTTCAAGTTCTCGTGATGTAAATTTTATAAAATTAAAATCCTTAAAAAAGGCCGATTTATTTAAATTTTGCAATAAATTTATCATTGAATCTTCAAGGGATGTAACACAAACGATAGCCAATATTCTTGAGGCATTTGATAATAAAAAAGTTACAACAACTCAAATAAATGATTATATTAGAGATCTTTATAAAGAGATGAGGGAGGGTGAAATTGGTTTAACAGGTGCAACTCACCAAAAAATTATTGAAGAGTTGGATAAGGTTGATTCTCATATCTGGGGAATGATTCAGGGTGCTGTTGATTCTCACATTCAAGCAAATTATGTGAGAAAATATTTTTTATATAATGATATTGTTAATGCGGTCAGCAGCAGGCTTTATGATACAATCAAATCCTATACTCTGTGTACTTGGTATAATCATTGGAGTACCGTGTTTTTGGAGGATTTAATTTGTGAAAATAAAAACGTTGTTCCAATAATAAAAAAAGTAAAAGGTGTCGATGTAATCTGGAATGAACAGCCAGTTGATATAAAGGTTACAAATCTACCCAAGGAGTGGTTTAAGGACAAGCGAACAATTGATGAAGCCATAAAAAATCCCATTCTTGTTGCAAAATATTTGTATGAATATCAGGGAGAAGCTAGATTTGGAGATGATAATCGTTTGTTTATTTTAATTTACGACAAGAGCAATCCGTCAGAAAGCTGGAAAATTAAGCGCGATTATGAATTAATCAAAAAAAATGTGGGTGAATTTTTTGAACAAAAGGTGGAATTAGACGCGGTAAATTTTAGTTATGGTAAAAAACAGAAAAAACAATACCAAGCTCATTCCAAGGTTTTGTTTATTGTAAAATAAATTATGAATTACATAGGAAGTAAATTATCCCTGTTGGAATTTTTGGAAGATTCAATTAGTAAGGTGGTTAAGAATGATGATAACCATGTTTTTTGTGATTTATTTGCTGGTACAGGAGCTGTTGGGGCGCATTTTAAGAAAAAGGGATATAAAGTTATTGCAAATGATATTCAGTATTATAGCTATGTTTTAAATAGGCATTATATCGGTAATCATAAGGAATTTAGGTTTAAAAAATTGGAGAGTGTGTTGCCAGAATTAAGGAGTGTTGATGTAAAAAATAAAAAAGAATTTGTTTGTGAATATCTTTCTAATCTGAAAGGAAACAAGGGTTTCGTTTATAAAAACTATTGTCAGGGTGGAACTAAAAATAAGAAAATCCAGAGATTATATTTTTCTGATGAGAATGGAATGAAATGTGATGTCATTAGGCAACAGCTTGAGCGGTGGAGAAATAAAAAAATAATAAATGAAAACGAATATTTCTTTTTACTTACAAGTTTGATCGAATCTATTGATAAATGTGCAAATACTGCCTCAGTATATGGTGCTTTTTTAAAGAAATTGAAAAAAACAGCGCAGAAAACAATGCTATTAAAGCCCGCCCCGTTTTTTATTAATGATCATGAACATCAGGTTTATAATGAAGATATAAATACGTTAACTAAAAAGATTAAAGGGGATATTGTTTATTTGGATCCACCATACAATCAAAGACAATATGCTTCTAATTATCACGTATTGGAAACTATCGCAAAATATGATAATCCAGAGTTGAAGGGAAAAACTGGCTTAAGAGAATATTCCAAGCAAAAATCATTGTATTGTTCTAAAAATGAAGTTAAGAAATCATTTAAGGATTTAATTTTGAATATTAAGGCGAAGTATATATTTTTAAGCTATAACAATGAAGGACTAATGACTCCTCAAGAAGTGAGAGACATAATGGGATTGCGTGGAAAATACGGATGTTTCAAAAAAGAATATAACAGATTTAAAGCTGACAAGGATAAAAACAGGGATTACTCCGCAAATAAAACTGTGGAATATTTACATTACGTTTGCTGTGAGTAAATTCGTTACATATAAACATTATGGGAGCATATAATTTTACAAAGGAAAGGAAAAAGATATATAAACTTCACGCTGAAGGTAAGTTTTTTCGTGATATTGCAAAGGAATGCAAAATTTCTGCCACCAGGGCTCATCAGATTGTCAGGCGAATCGAAGAAAATGTGCCAAAGGAGGAACTAGAAAAAATAAAGGCACTGGCTGCTCATAAAAAGTAACAAAAGCTGTAATTTTGGAATTGTGCGTAATCTATAGTTCTAAGCTTCAAAAGATTGGTGCAATTTTGTTTTGCCTGCTTCCTTTCTAGGCACGCTTCGCAATCGAAGAACTATGATTGCTCGCTAAGAGTTCGCTGTCGCTCTCTGTTGCCTCGAAAGAAAACAGGCAAAACAAAAAATAAATCTTTATTTTTTTTGAACCATAAATTGAGTATGACCCTAATTTTGCTCTATGGTTGTGGAAGCATTCTCTTGTGGGAATGTTTTTTGATGTGCAAAAGCAATCGTGATACAATATAATAATATGACAGAAAAAAAGCAACAATTTGAAAATCCTGAGCGCGGCTTTGATATCCGTGGTTTTTGGGTGCGTCTTTGGGAATTGCTATTTCCAACGCACAAAATGATTAAAAAAGTTTTGTCTTGGATGTTATTGGTGGAAATTATGCGTCTTGGTGGTCCTTACGTGCTCAAATTGATTATAGATTCAATCACTAATTTTTCTTTGGATAAGGTTGGTTATATTATCATTCTGATTGCTTTGATGTTTTTGGTTAATGAAACAGTTTCTGTCTTGCAATATTTTAATGATAAGAGAATTTTTCAAATATTTGCCAATACGGAATCCCATCTTTTTCAACAGGCGCATGAAAAACTTATTTATTTGGGACTTAAATATCACGAAAAAGAAAATTCTGGCAGTAAGGCTAGCAAGGTCCAGCGAGGTATTGATAAAATTGGCGACCTGATTGGTAATCTCTCATGGGACGTTGCACCGACAATTTTGCAAATTATCTTTACAACCGTAGTCTTGTTCTGGGTTGATTGGAGATTTGGTATGGTTGTCATTTTCTTTGTTCCGATTTTTTTGTATTTAACTATACGCGTAAATCGCAAGGTTTTTCCATATAGGAAAAAGCGATATGATTCATATGAAAAAGCTGCAGGAATGATGACTCAATCAATTGTGAATATTAATACCGTGAAGTCATTCACGCAGGAAAAAAGGGAATGTGTTCGCTTCGGAAAATTGCGCGAAGAAATAAAAGGTGCCCTCCTGCTTGAATATGGAGGCATTATGAATCAAAATCTCAAGAGAAATTTGGTGATTGATTTGGGACGATTATTTATTATGCTTTTCGGCGCTTATTTTGTTTGGAAGGGAAGCATCACACTAGGAACGCTGGTTTTTGTATTCACAATTTCAGAAAAGGCTTTAATATCTTTGTATCGTATATCTAGACTATATGACAAGATTATGGAAAGTTCTGAAGCAGTGGAAAGGATCCATCAACTCTTAAAAGAAGAAATTGATATTGAAAATCCAAGCTCAGGACTCTCCCCGAAGAATCTTAAAGGAGTTTTGGAATTTAAAGATATGAGCTTTGCTTATGCGGATAGCAAACTTAGGGCACTGAAAAATATTAATTTAATTATTCCTGAAGGAGCCACGACAGCTTTGATTGGACCATCGGGCGGTGGAAAAACAACTTTGGCTAGGATGATATATCGTCATTATGATCCAACTGGCGGACAAGTTCTTTTGGATGGAAAAGATTTACGAGAATATGATTTGTATGGATTTCGTAAATTTTTTGCGATTGTTCCGCAAGATGTTGAGATATTCAATGCTAGTGTGAGCGAAAATATTGCTTATGCAAAACCCAGTGCTAGTAAACTTGAAATTCAAGCCGCGGCTAAAATTGCTAATGCAGAAGAATTCATCAAGCAATTGAATGATGGTTACGACACGATTGTTGGCGAGCGAGGAATAAAATTATCAGGCGGGCAAAGGCAACGCATTGGAATTGCGCGAGCCATTTTGGCAAATCCGAAAGTGCTCATTTTTGATGAGGCAACCAGTAATCTTGATTCGCAAAGTGAATATCTTATTCAAAATGCAATGGATAAGATTACCAAAAACAGAACAGTTATTATTATTGCGCACAGATTAAGCACGATCAAAAAAGCTGACAAGATTGTGGTGTTGGAAAAAGGAATGGTTGTTGAGACTGGTTCTCACGCCGAACTTTCCAAGACCAACGATGGCCTTTATAAAAAACTTCTTGATCTGCAACAAATGGGGGATGTAGACTAGCTTGAAATGATGCAATATTATTGCCTAGAGACTGTATAATATTTTATAGTGTATCATAATTGATATAATATTATGCAACTCGTTACAGTGGCCATAATTAAAAAGGATGAAAAATTTTTGATTGCCAAGAGAAAAGCTGGCGGTGTTGTTGGTGGCAAATGGGAATTTCCGGGTGGAAAAATGGAACATAATGAATCCCCCCAGGAATGTCTAAAAAGGGAACTTAAGGAGGAGCTTGACATTGATGTTGTTGTTGGCGAATTTTTTGATGAGAATATTCATCATTATAGAACAGGAATTTTGAAGATAATTGCTTATTCGGTTGATTGTTTCAATGGGGAATTTGAATTAAGGGAGCATGATGAAATAAGGTGGATTAGGGCCTGTGAGATGGATAATTTCGACTTTACAGGCAATAATAGATCATTTATTAAGAAACTCTCAAAACAGCCTGAATTAAGCGTTGAAGTAGGCTCACTTGTCTTTAATGCGGCTATGGATTGTGAAAATACCCTTGGGTATTGACCCCGTTAGAAAAATGACAATATGAAATGCTTTTGTAAAATGTTTTAAGCATTAAGACCTTGTGTTGGTGCCAATTTGTTGGGCATTTTTCTAATGGGGTTGACAAATGTTGAGCAAAACGCTATATTAAACAAGTACTAAAAATTAGCTCAAGAGAGGCTAAAAGAGGGTATATCAATACCTTTTAATTTGTTTATAAAGAAAAGGAAATTATGTTAACTATCAGATTTTCACGTGTTGGACGAAAAAATAAAGCTCAATTCAGAGTAGTGCTTCAGCAGCATACAGCAGCCCCTACGGGACGCCATGTGGCTGTCTTGGGTAGTTATGACCCTCATCAGAAAGTGGCTGTTCTAAAGGCTGATAAGATTAAAGAATGGATTGCAAAAGGAGCGCAAGTTTCAGATAGCGCATACAACCTTTTTGTCAAAGAAGGTGTGATTGAAGGGAAGAAGAGAGCTGTTAAAATGGTAAAGGCAGTGGTTCCAGAAGCTTCCGCCGAAGTCGAGACAAAGCCAGCTGAAGAAGTGAAGGTTGAAGAGAAAAAAGCTGAGGAAGTGAAAACAGAAGAGGCTGCACCAGTTGTAGAAGAAACGAAAGCTGAATAATTGAATTTTGGGAAATTTTAATAGAATAGAATTCCGCAGACAGTAGGTTTACCCCGTGAAATTCCGAAGGAACATTTCACTGGGGTATGTAAACCCTATCGAGGAATTACGAAAATATTCATCAAGAATGTTTTCGTGGTTTCAAAGGTCGATCTGCGGAAACGCAGATTTTTTTAATTCCTACGAAATTACAAAATGTTAAAAACTTTGTAATCAGTAGAAAAGGCAAATGCTTACAAAAAATCAGAAAATTGAGCTTGTAAAAGAGCTTACAGAAAAAATCAAGGCTGCAAAATCAACAATCATTGTTGATTATAAGGGACTCCAAGTTAAAGACTCAACTGAACTTAAGAAATTCTTAAGAGCAGCTGGCGTTGAATATATTGTGTCTCGCAAAACTCTTTTTGACATTGCACTTAAAAATGCAGGAATCGAAGGTGTTAGTATTAAAAAAATGGAAGGTCAAGTTGCTTTATCATTTTCAAACCTTGATGAAGTTGCTGCGGCTAAAATCATTGATACTTTTGCAAAGACCAATGAAAACATTAAATTGTTGGGTGGAGTTTTGGGACAGCAAGTTATGGATGCCAGCGAAGTTAAAGCTTTGGCAAAAATTCCTTCAAAAGAACAACTTTTGGGACAACTTGTTGGAACGCTCAACGCGCCAGTATCTGGCTTCGTCAATGTTTTGGCAGGAAATTTGAGAGGTTTGGTTCAAGTGCTTAATGCTGTAAAAGAGCAAAAAGCATAGGCAGCTTATCAGGCATTAGCTTGTTAGCTACTTAGGTTATGTGTATAATTTATTTTTAATTTAATGTTTAAGGTTTTGTCTTTAAAGCTGAAAAGCTGAAAAGCTAATGCCTAAAAAGCTACTATTATGACTGAAGAAAAAAAGGACGTTGTGGTTCCTGCAAAATTTGAAAAACTTGTTGCAGAAATCGAAAAGATGAGTGTTTTGGATCTTTCTGAACTTGTGAAGGTTCTTGAAGAAAAATTTGGTGTTTCTGCTGCTGCTCCAATGATGATGGGTGCTGCACCTGTTGCTGCTGAAGCTGCTGAAGAAAAATCTGAGTTCGATGTTGAATTAACTTCAGCTGGAGCACAGAAAATTAACGTTATTAAAGCTGTTCGTGAAATCACTGGTCTTGGACTTAAGGAAGCAAAAGACTTGGTTGATGCAGCTCCAAAAGTAATCAAAGAAAAGATTGCTAAAGCTGCAGCTGAAGATGTTAAAAAGAAGCTTGAAGAAGCTGGTGCAACTGTAGTATTGAAATAAGTAATTTAGTTTCAATAAACAGTTTAAAAAACCTCACCGTTATGGTGAGGTTTTTTTGTTAATTTTATTGAAAGATGCTAATTATTTGAAAATAATTGAGTAAGTTCGTTTTGTTCCTCTTTGGTAAGCTCTATAATTCCACCGAGAAGTTGGGCAATTGTTTCGGTCTTGTTGCTTTCAAGTAAAATATCCAAGAGGCCGACGAGGATCTTTTTCTGTTCTGTGTTTAGCGAGGTGAAAATTTTGGGTTGCATTTCGTATAAAATTTTGATTGTTTGTTTGAGATTTTCTTTAGCTCCAGATGGTAGAATGTTTTTTTCTTCATATTCAATTAATAATTGCTCGGCAAAACCTTTGAGAAATGGTCTGCGTTTGATGCGTAGGATGTTGGCTAGCTTTTTTCGCAGGAATTTAAATTGAGCATCTGAACGTGTGCCAATAATTAGAGCTTCCTGGGCTTGAACTTCAGCACTTTGGAAACCAAATGAGTCAAAATATGCACTTTCAATAAAAAAGCTGTGGTAAAATTGTTCACCTTTATTCTTGATAGCAGTAGGCTCTTTCCAACATTCTTTGTGCTCCGAGTTTAGATAATAATAACGCGACGGCTCATTGTTAAGGCGTTGATCCCAGCGAACATAATAAAGGAAAAAAACTGTGTTGGTTTCAGTATGGATAAGTTCAAGTTGTTCACTATCAGCAATGATGTTTTTAAAATCAATTGGGGTTCCATTTAGGATTATTTTAAAATCTCTATTTCTGTTTAGCGCCAAAAACCAAGCAAATTCCTTGAGAATGTATTCCTGGAATTTTTCTTCAAGTTGATGTGCGGTAAGCGCATGAATTCCACTAAAAGTTACGCTGGTTCCAGTTGGCTCCGCGGTTTGGCGCTGAGCAGCATTAACTCCCGTATAAAGATTTATATTTTCAGCATTGGCATAAATTTCATAAGTTAGGTTGGTTTCATTTTCACAGTAAACTGTTTTCCAAGAAGCATTTCTGGCAAATGTAAAAAAGGTTAGTCTGCCAATTCCGTTTTTTCCATGAATAGCGGAAAGATTTTTTTTGAGCTTATTTTCGAGTGCTTTTTTAGATTCAAAAAGTGGTTCGAATTTGTCTTGTAACTTGCTGTGTGGGATTCCGTAACCATTGTCTGAGATTATGATAGTTTCAATATTGCCAAGATCATTAGCAATGTAATCTATTTTAATTATTGATGCTTGCGCATCAAAACCATTCCAAATATATTCAACCAATGATTGATATGGTGTGTATTTTTTCAATGCAGCACGGATTCCTTTAGATGTGATCTGAATTTTCGGCATATTTTTTCTTTTTGAATTTATTTTATATCCTCCTATAACCTAAAACCTAGTTATAAAATCGGATAAAGAATTTTTAGCAGAGTTAAAATTACATAATCAATAAATTTCATTTTGTATTTTTGTGGTTTGAATATTTCAGAATTTTGTTTCCATTTTCTTATGGTTATTGCTAGCTCATCAAGCAGTGCTTTTTCTTTGAAAAATATTCCAACTTCAGAATTAAGTTGAAATGAAAGTAAGTCCATATTTTGCGATCCAATAAGTCCTTCTTCGCCGTCGATAATGAGCAATTTTGCGTGATTCATTTTTCTGCTTAGAAAAAATGTTATACCTAGTGGATGAAGTGCGCGCATGTAGCGATAATTCAAGAGATTCATAATGCGCCAATCAACTTTTTTGGGAATAAGTATTTCAACTCTAACATTGCGTCTAATTGCATCATCCAAAAGTGAAATTAACCAGCGCGGGGGAGTGAAATACGGAGAGGCTATTTGGATGCTTTTTTGAGCGCGGGTTATTTTTTCAATGTAATGACTTTTTAGGGTGTAAATATTTTTATTGGGCCAATGTTCCAAAATGAAAAATTTTAATTTAGCGGTAAATTTTCTTTCTCTGTGTTTTAATATTTTTTTATCTTTTCCGCCCGCCATTTCATAAGTATAGGCAAATGAACGCAGGATTCTTTTTGCAATTCTCCCAACCACTTTAAGTTGCAGGTCGTTCCAATTGGTAAAACGTTTTCCAATATTAACACCACCAACAAAAGCAATGCGTTCGTCAACAATTAAAATCTTTCTGTGAATGTGTCTTAGCCAATTACTGAAGAATAAAAATTCAATCCCGGAATTTTCGATAGTGGAAGCTATTTCTTTCTTGAGAGCCTTGCTGCCAAAGGCATCAGCCACGATGATAACGCGCACCCCGGAGCGTGCTTTTTGCTTGAGCTTGCCGATAAAATCATGGCTTGTCGTTGTGTCACGTTCAAAAATATACATCTCAAGGTATACGGATTTCTTAGCTTGTTCAATGCCTTCTAGCATGGCATCCCAAGCTTTTATGGATGTTGTGTAGAGTTTGTACTGCATAATACTAGTTTATCTGAAAAAGAAAAAAAGCGCTAGCAGTGCGCTTTTTTAGTGTTTGGTAAAAATGTTTAGAAATTAAAGAAAATAGACAATCCAAAAGTTGCGTGGATTGCGGCAACAATAATGGTAGTTAGTGCTAATCGCGGATGCCACTTGAAGGGAATAGTGTGAATTCCTTTAAAATTTAAAAAACCGACAGTGGCCGTGAAGAGTAATAGTAGAAAAGTGAAAATTCCACCATACATCACAAGCGGTTTGCCCAAAAACAAAGTTAGCGCAAGACTGTGAATCATATTTTCTTGCCCCGTTAAACTGTGGTAATCCACATTGTTTAATCGCGGTTTTTATTAAATTATTATTTATTCAACAATTACCTTTCCTATCATTGAGGGATGAATGGCACAAAAATAATCAAAAGTCCCAACCTCATTGAATGTAAAAGAGAATGTTTGTCCCTTATTGAACAAATTTGAATTAAATGTTGCAGAATTGATTTGATGCGGAGCACTATCATTATTGGTCCAGGTTACGGTAGTACCTTTTTTGACAGTTATGGTTGCAGGAGAAAATGCAAAATTTTGAATAGTTATCGTATTGTTGATAACGGGTGTTGTTTGGGATTGAATTGGTGCTGCTGGTTGAGATGATGCTGAATATAAACTGCAACCAGAAAATAAAACTGTTACTGCAATTATTGGCAATGCTATAAATAGTTTTTTCATATAATTGATATTATTATTCTAAGTTAGATCACATCTTTATTATACACCTAAAGGCGACGTATGTTACATTCGTTATTTGTGTTTGACATGTCTTTAAGGATAATATACTATTCTAATATATCTTAGAATAGTATATTATTATGGAATTTGAATGTTGCGGAAAAAATTCACAAGAAGCAGAAAATGTTGCCAAGACATATGCTTTTTTGCGCGCCGTGGCTGATACTAATCGATTGAAAATACTTTGTGTTTTGCAAGGTGGTTCTAAATGTGTTTGTGAAATTGTGCCTGCAGTGGGAATTTCTGATAAATTAGCCTCGCATCATCTCAAACAACTGAAAAGCATTGGTCTTTTAACTGAACAGCGTGAGGGAAACTTTATCCGCTACGGACTTGATCGTAAAGCAATTAAAAAATATAAAGTGATATTAAACAAAATAATCAAATAAAAACATGAACATTTTTTATCCAGTTCAATTATTTGCTGACTGGATGACGTATTCAGTTTTTCGAATTATCCCGGAAACTCTCTTAGCAAGTGCGGTAAATTTCTTTGTTTTTGATACGATCAAGATTCTGATTCTTTTGGTTGTGATTATTTTTGTCGTGTCAATTATTCGCTCATTTCTACCGCCTGAAAAAATTAGAAATATTCTCTCTCATGAGAAAAAGTATGTGGGAAATATTTTAGCATCACTGTTGGGGATTGTTACACCTTTTTGCTCATGCAGCGCAGTGCCACTGTTTTTGGGATTTGTGCAGGCTGGTGTGCCGCTTGGCACTACCTTTTCTTTCTTGGTGGCTTCGCCAATGATTAATGAGGTTGCGCTTGCATTTTTATGGGGAATGTTTGGCTGGAAAATTGCAATGTTATACATTGTCAGTGGACTGCTGATTGCAATCTTGGCTGGAATTGTGATTGAAAAAATAGACGTGCGAAGTTTGGTGGAAGAATTTGCGCTTGATGGTAATGGAAAAAATCGTAATCTTCCAGAATTGAATTGGAAAGAAAGAATTGAATATGCCAAAAATTACACATTTAATATTGTGAAAAAAGTTTGGCTTTATGTGATAATCGGAGTTGGATTGGGAGCTTGGATTCATGGTTATGTCCCGGCCGATTTTTTGGCAGAGTATGCTGGAGCCGATAAATGGTACGCGGTTCCGTTGGCGGTGGTTATTGGAATTCCACTATATTCAAATGCGGCCGGAGTAATTCCGCTTGTCGGAGCCTTAACTGAAAAAGGCGTGGCAATGGGCACAGCACTAGCCTTTATGATGGCAGTCACAGCGCTATCGCTTCCTGAGTTTATGATTCTTAAAAAAGTGATGAAAACAAAGCTTATCATTATTTTTGCCAGTGTTGTGGGTATAGGTATAATTTTTACGGGATATTTGTTTAATGTAGTTTTAAAATAAAATATTTTTACATCCCGTCTTTTGAAAAACGAAAACATTTCAAATTGAATACGTTTTATATTGCGATTAGGTTATATATGAAAAATAAATCATGAAATATTTTGATTCACAGCGCATCGGCAAAGATTCTTATGTGTATCTGAAGACTATAGAAATAGCATGGAAGAATTTAAGCAAAAATAAATTCCGTTCTTTTTTGACTTCTCTTGGGATAATTATCGGCAGTGCCACAATTGTTTTGGTAATTGAAATGGGTGCGGGCGCCAAAGCTGAAATTGAAAAACAATATTCCAATATGAGCGTGACAACTATTTTGGTTAACGCTCCTGCACCTGCAGAGGGTGGAGCTGCTTCACGTTTGAATATTGATGATGTTGAGGCTGTAATGAAAAGCCAATATATTTCTTATGCCGTTCCTCAATTAACCGGAAAGGTTCAATCCCAATCAAAGGAGAACATCTATCAAGCTGGCATTCTCGGTAGTACGACTAAGTTATATGACTTGGCTGATATTGAGCTGGTCAGCGGAAGATTTTTTTCCAAGGAAGAAGAGGATAATCACATTAAGGTGGCGGTGTTGGGAGCGACTGTCGCCGAGGAGTTATTTGGAACTGCTAATCCCGATGTTATCGGGCAAGAAATAACAATTGGCAAAAAACAATTTGAAATAATAGGAATTTCTAAATATAAAGGTGGTTCTCTTGGACCAATCTCACTGGATGATAGTATCATAATGCCGTACGATTCTTCGTATCGTTATGTTTTAGGTGTAAATGGAAAATTCAATCTTAATTTGGAAGCAAAAGATGTTGAAAGTGTGGATGGTGCAGTTTCGGATGTAAGCCGTATTTTGCGTGAATCGCACAGTTTGCAAATAGGTTCTCCAGAAGATTTTAGGGTCAGAGATATGGGAACCAATGTTCAAGCTGCAAAGGATAGCGCGCAAACAATGGCACTATTACTTGGTAGTGTAGGATTGGTAGTTTTACTTGTTGGAGGAATAGGAATAATGAATGTTATGAGTATTGTGGTTAAGGAGCGCACAAAGGAGATTGGAATTCGCAAGGCCATTGGAGCAAAAAAGAACTACATACTTTTTCATTTTTTGACTGAAGCCGTGATCCTTAGTATTTTTAGTTCTTTTATTGGTCTTATTCTCGCCAGTGCGCTGTATTATCTGCTGAAAAAATATGGATTGGATATTATTTTTGTTTGGTGGAGTTATGGACTTTCGGCAATGTTTACAATAGGTATAGGTATATTTTTTGGTTACTATCCAGCACTTAAGGCTGCAGGGCTTAAACCAGTCGACACAATTAGATATGAATAATTAATTTTAAATTAAAATAATATGAAAAAAACAGTACTGTTTGCGTTTCTTGTTGTTTCTACGGTGTTTCTAAGCGGTTGCTCCAGTAGTGATCAGGTTCCTGCAAAAACAACTGAGCAAAATGTTTTATTGCAAAATGAAGAAACATTGCCGACACGTGCAGCTGAAATAAGCGGGGTTATTTCTTCAATAGAAGGAAATGAAATTATTATCAAAAAAGAAATTGGAGCTGAAGTTTTGACTGAGGAGCAGATGGCTAAAAAGAAAGCAGAAAGACAAAAATTGAGCGAATCAGAAAGACAAGCGATGCGTGCATCTGAATTGTCAAATGTTAAAACTGAGGACACGACATTAACTATTCCAGTGGGTGTTCCTATTTATAAAGCTGATGGAACAGGAACAGGAAAAGCATTAAAATCTGATTTGAGTGAAATAAAGAAGGGAACATATTTATCTATTTGGACAACTGCCAGTGGTATTGAAGCTGTCAAAATAAAGGGTTTAAACTAAATAATTATGAAAAAATATATAATTAGCGCTGTCGTTATTATTGCTGTCTTTGGCAGTTGGCAATGGTGGAAAAACAATGCTGAGAAAAAAAATATTCCTCAATACGTGACTGAAAAAGTTGTTCGCGGTGACGTTGCAGTTTCTTTTTCCGTTGATGGAAAAATTGTATACGAAAAATGGGAATTAGATTTTATTAATTCTGGCACGGTGGATAAAATTAATGTCAAACTTGGCGATATTGTTGAAAAAGGTCAAGTGCTTGCTAGCATTGATATTGAAAAAAACAGCAGTCAAATTTCACAAGCAAAATCAGAACTGGGAGCATCCAATATTGACCTAAGCAGGCTTTCAAAAGATGGCGTTGATTATGAAATGAAAAAACGTGCCTATGAAGATGCTAAAGATAAATTGGACAAAGAAGAGGATTTATATGACGAATATGTTCAAGCTAATGGAAAAGATTCGACTCAGTCTTTGGCGCAAAAAGTGAAAGTTTCTTCAGCTGAAGCTGATGTTAACAATGCAAAATATCAAATGCAACAAGTTGAGGAAAGTTATAAAAAAGCACAATATGAATTAGCAAAAAGTTCATCAGCATATAATATTGCGTTAGCTGGTGCAGATAATTCTAATATAATATCACCAAAAAGTGATGTAATTGTAGATGCAATCAATGGAAATGTGGGGGATATTGTTTCACAATCTAGCAATTCTAGTTCGGAAAGTTCTGCTGGTTTCTTAACACTTATTAATCATAATAATTTTTGGTTTGAATCGTTAGTTGAAGATACTGATGCTCTTAAAATTCAAAAAGATATGTTGGCCTATGTGAAATTGGATGCGTATCCTGATAAGAAATTTGAAGCTAGGGTTGATTTTGTTTCGCTAATTCCTGAAATAGATGCCAATGGAATTCCTAGTTATAAGGTTATTATTACATTAACAAATAAGGATGATGCTAAGCTGCTTAGTGATATGGCTGGGTCTGTTGAACTTGTTTCTAAGGAGGCCAAAAATGTTTTAATGATTTCAAATGATGCTGTAAAAAATGTGCAAGGAAAGCAAATGGTTATTGTTAAAAAAGGAGATGTTTTTTCGGAGCGAGAAATTCAAACAGGTTTTACAAATGGAAAAAGGGTTGAAATTAAGAGTGGACTGGAGCAAGGAGAGGAAGTTGTAATCACGAAATAATATTTAATTCTATGGAAGACATTATCAGTTTGAAAAATATCTCCAAAGGTTATCAACTTGGTAAAAATTTAGTGCCGGTCATTCTTGATATTGATATGAATATTAAAAAGGGAGAATTTATAGCACTAATGGGTCCTTCCGGCTCTGGCAAATCCACACTGATGAATATGATCGGATGCTTGGACATTCCAGATAGTGGTCAATATTATTTGGAAGGTAATGACGTGTCAAAGCTTTCAGAAGATTCTTTGTCAGAAGTTAGAAACAATTCAATTGGTTTTATTTTTCAAAATTTTAATTTGATACCGGACCTTACTGTCTTGGAAAATATTGCTATACCCAGTTTGTATGCTGGAAAAGAGGATAAGCAAAAAGCCAGAGAATTGGCTGAGAAACTTGGTTTAGGGGATCGCATCCACCATTATCCAAATGAATTGTCAGGAGGTCAAAAACAGCGAGTAGCAATTGCAAGGGCGCTGATTAATAATCCAAAAATTATCTTGGCTGATGAACCCACAGGAAACTTGGATAGTCACTCATCTGCTGAAGTCATGGAAGCATTAAAGGCGCTGAATGAAGAAGAAGGGAAAACAATAATATTGGTGACGCATGATACTTTTACATCAAGTTTTGCTTCGCGACATATAAATTTAAAGGATGGTGTGATTGTGTGATCTTTTAAAATTTTTGTATTTGACAATATACCCCCATAGGGTATATAATATTAGATGTAATTTAAATTAATATGAATATTCAAAAAAACAAAATGAAAAATGAAGGAAATATTGATAGGGCAATAAGGTTAATTATTGGAGAAATATTGTTTCTGGTTGCCTTTTTTTGGTTTGCAGGTGCGGTGAGTATCGTTTTTTATATTTTAGCAATAGTTTTGTTAATTACAGCTGTAATTGGCTTTTGTCCAATGTATAAAGCATTGAACTTTAATACACTTGAAAAAAGTGCTCCTCATAACAAGGTGATAGCTTCAGTCGCTACTAGTTTATTTTTAGTGGTCTTGTTTGGAGGTATTTATGCCAGTGTATTCTTTACTAAAAAGATATTTGTTGAAGATTTTAATGCAATGAATGGTTTCTACAAACAAACGTTATTTGAAACAGGACAAGAAAAAAGATTAGAATCTGTTAAAAATTATGACTCTTTAATTTTGGCATATGCAAAATTTCAAAATAAATACTCCTCATATAAACCATATGCTTTTCGAGATGATATTCAATTTGAAAATGATTTAAATAGTGTGCATAGAATTATTTTGGGAGTTGATAATGATGTTAGAACGGGGGATTTGAAAAAAGTTCATCTTGAACTTGAAAAGATTAGGCCTATTATGCAGGAAATATTTAAGCGCAATGGTTTTTCTATGTTAGCAATCACGCTGGTGGATTTTCATGATTCAATGGAGAAGGTTTTAGATATGGCAAATGCAAAAAATGCTCCTGGTGTTATCGCCACATATGCTGAGGCTGATATAAAATTATTAGCAATTGAACAAGAAGCTGATGATAATGAAATTCAAACAATTCGCAAAAATCTTGATACTTTATTACAACTTGCTAAAGAAGGCAAATTAGATCAAATGCCAGCAAAGGCCGGAGAACTTAAAAGTAGTTTTGTAAAGGTATATTTGATTAGAGGATAAGATTGAAAGAGTTGTATATATAAGTGTAGTGGTAATTTTTTACTGGTCATTGTATGAAAAATATAAAAATTGATTCATTGAGATGTCCGCAGGATCATGTTTGTCCGTTGGTAAATCTTTGTCCTGTCGGCGCAATCAGTCAAGAAGGTTTTTCTGCACCCACAATTGATCATGAAAAATGCATAGCTTGCGGCAGATGTGTTGCAATGTGCCCATATCGGACATTATCTTTTGAATAATATTTCTAAAATACGGCTATTAAGCCGTATTTTTAAGTAGTGAAAACAAATAGGGTGAAATTCGTATTATGTATGTTAAGATTAAAATATGCAAAAAGATATCGTCCAAACGGATGCTGATTTAATTGAATTATCAAAGAAGGATCCTGAGATGTTTGGGCTTTTAATGGAGCGTTATCAAGGTCAGCTTTTTCACTATATCCGTCGCATGACGCAACTTCCAGCGGATGATATTCAAGATTTGTTGCAAGAGGTTTTCATTAAAATTTATCAGAAATTGAATGAATATGATGAAGTTCTGAAATTTTCCAGTTGGGCATATCGCATTGCGCATAATCATATTATTGATTATTTTCGAAAAACAAATGCTCGTCCGCAAACAAATTCGTTGGAGGATTATGAATGGGAAAAAATTATCAGCGCAAGCATCAGAATTGAAAAAGACATTATGAATAAGGATTGCGTGGAGAAGGTTAAAGTTTGTATTGAGAAATTACCACTTAAATATAAAGAAGTTTTAATACTGCGATTTGTGCAAGAGTTGGAATATGAAGAAATTATGGATATCTTGAAAAAACCAAAAGGCTCAATTGCAACTTTGATTTCAAGAGGAAAGGAAATGTTAATTGAAAAAATGAAAGAGCAAAATATTAATTGTTTTTAGAAAAAGATATGAAAGATTTAATTAAAGATACAATTGGAAAAATCAAAAAGCAGCACATATTGCCCGAGTCAAAATGGAAATATTTGGCAAGGAAATATGGTGTTTGGTTTTTGTTTGTCTTGGTGGTGATTTTTGGTGGCGTTTCTCTTTCTGCGGCGGCGTATCTTTTGTCTAGCTTGGATTGGGATTTATATAATTTTATGCATCAAAATAGAGTTGGATATTTATTGTCTATTTTTCCATATTTTTGGGCGGTTTTAGTTGGTACGTTTATTATTGGCGCATTTTTTGATATGCGTAAAACTGAAACAGGATATCGTTTTAGCTGGCTTAAAATTTCGCTGGTTACTATTGGCAGTATATTAGTGTTGGGTGCGGTGATGTTTTTTGCAGGATTAGGAGGGCGTTTTAACTCTATGATGGCAAGCGGCGTTCCATATTATGGACAACATATGATGGTAACAAAAGAATCGCAGTGGATGCAGCCGCAAGATGGTTTTTTGGCGGGAACAATAAATTCAACTTCAAATGTGGTTTTGGTTGTTAGTGATTTAAATGGAAAAGTTTGGAATGTTGATTTTGATGAAAATACATTGATTAGACCAAGCGCTAATGTTTCAAAAGGACAAATGATTAAGATTATAGGCACACAATCTGGCAGCGATACTTTTCAAGCAACTGAAATTCGTCCATGGATAGGTGGTGGCATGATGGGTGGTGTTGGCGGTCAACGAAATGGTATGGGCACGGGAAGGGGAATGATGAGGGGTAATTAAAACGAAAACTTTTCTAATCCTATACGTTTTATGTTGTGCTGGCAGCAATTAATAAGTAACAAAAAAGTACTATGATTAATAAAGGAATGGCATTAGGAGTTCTTGGATTGGCAGTTGCAGGAGCAGCAGCTTATGGCGTGAGTGCATTTGCAGCTGAAGGACGCGTTGGTCAATTTGGACCAAACTATACTCCAGAACGTCATGCACAAATGCAAACAGCTTTTGCAAACAATGATTATGCCTCTTGGAAAAATCAAATGGGAACACGCGGAGCAACTCGCGTTGTAACCGAGCAGAATTTTGCACGTTTTACCCAGATGCATAATTTGATGCTTGAAGGAAAAACTGACGAAGCCAACAAAATCAGAACCGAACTTGGTCTTGGTCAAGGTGGCGGAAGAGGTCAGGGAATGATGGGCAGCGGGCAAGGACAACGCGGACAAAATCGAGGGGGAAATTTTGTTGACGCAAACGGTGATGGAAAATGCGACCGCATGTAACAACCACTCAACTTTTTAAAAAAGGATGCGAAAGCATCCTTTTTTTAATTGGTATTTAGCGTGAGTATGGTATTATTAAAAAAGTTAATAATCACACAAATGCAAAATATTTTTGAGAATAAAACTTTTCAAAGTGAAGATTGGTCCGAAAGGAAATTGTCTTCTTTTGAGTTTTCCAATTGCAATTTTTCCAATTGCGATTTCACGCAAGCGGATTTGTCTGATGCCAAACTTGTTGATTGCATTTTTGAACGTTGCAATCTTTCAAATGTGAAAGTTGCAAACTGCATTTTCAATAATGTTAAATTCAGGGAATGTAAAATTGTCGGTGTAATCTTTAGTTCACTGAACAGGTTTTTGTTGTCGTGGGGTTTTAATGGCTCAGTTATCAATCTTTGTAATTTTGGTAATTTGGATATTAAGAAAACAAAATTCACACAGTGTTCAATTGGGGAGAGTGATTTTTTTGATTGTGATTTGAGCGAGGCTGATTTTTCAAATTCCGACCTGCAACTAACTCGCTTTCAAAACGTTGATTTGCGCAAAGCAAATTTTGTTGGCGCAATAAATTATTCAATAGACCCCATGATAAACAAGATTGCCAAAGCAAAATTTTCATCCGCAGAGGTGGTTTCCTTGCTCAAGGCTTTTGATATTTTTATTGAATAAAAAAAGTTCAATTTATTGAATTTATGTGTGAAATTTAACTTGATTTATTGCTGTATTATGTGGTATATTGACAATATAAGAAAAAATATATGAGTAAACAAGAAATTAAAGAAAAAGTTAGAGAAGCAATTGAAAATGCTTCATTCAAGCAGGACATTCAAAGAGTGTCTCTTTTTGGCTCGCATCTCCATGAAACAGCAAAGGAAGACAGCGATGTAGACATTCTTGTCGAATTCACCCCGGAATCCCACGTAGGACTTTTTAAATACGTTGAAATTCAATATACAATTGAGGATCACATTCAGAAAAAGGTCGATTTGCTCACGCCCGAGGGTTTGAGCAAGTTTTTTCGCGACAAGGTAATCAATGAAGCAGAACTTATTTATGAAAGATGATAGGGTATATCTCGAACATATTTTGGAAGCTATCGAAAAGATAGAAAAATACATCAAGCATGCTGATGATTTTGAGGATTTTTTGAAAAAGGACATGGTGGCTGATGCTGTTATCAGGGAATTGGAAATTATCGGTGAGGCTTCAAATAATATAAGTAAAAAATTTCAAGATGAAAATCCTGATATTCCATGGAGGCAGATTATTGGGATTAGAAATACTTTGATTCATGAATATTTCGGTGTGAATAAAAATGTTGTTTGGGAAACCTGCCAGTATGACCTCAAACCCCTGAAAAAGATTGTAAAATCATTGCTGGAATAGTTATTGCTGAAACAAAATAAAAAAATAAGCAAGAGTCGGTACTCTTGTTTTTTTGTTTGCATTTTTCTTGCATTGCTGGTATTTTGTGGGTGTGCTCGACGCGGTAATTTTTGACTAATTTATATTATATGCAGGACAAAAAAATAAGGGAATGTATTGAAAAAATTAAAATTGGCAATAGAAGTGATATTAAAATTGCTAATAATGAGATCGGGCTTATTTGGAGTGGTATCAAAAGGGAATCCGAAAAATCGAGGGAATTTGTAAATATTTTTATTTCTGAATTTGGAAATTTTGAAGGCATTAATGGTGAAAGTAATAAGATCGCTTTTATTGGCTCCTTAAAATATGCCTTCATGAGAGCGAATGAATTTGATGATTGTTTTGAATCATGTAAAAGATTTGTTTTGTATTGCATGTGCAATGACTCTGGGCACATTAGGCAGGCAATGATTCATTCTAGCGAATATCTTATTATGTTTTTAAACTTACGCCCAAGTGATTTTGACATTGAAAAATATGGTGAAAAATATTTTATAAAAAATAGAGAAAGATTTGGAAAATTTATTTGGGATCTTGAGCAAATGGCTGATCATTATAACAAAAAAGAATACAATAAATACAAATATATTGAAAGTTTACCACCAAGTGTCTATAAAAGTTTGGAAAAAATGCGGTATGATCTTGTTGAAAATGGTTATCGTAGAGAAATATATCAAAAATACAAGGATGCAAAATTGAGCGAGATTTTGCCGCAATTAACTTTCAAATATACAACTCTTGGTGCGGACACTATTAAAGATGGTTTTATTTGTGACACTTGTAAGAAAGAAAAAAATAGATTAGGTTCTTCAAATCCTATCGCAAAAAAGCCAAAAATGATCTGCGAAGATTGTGCAATTGATGGATATATGGATTCATATGGATATAAAACCCATGAAGCTGCAGCTGCTCGAAGAAGAAGGCTTTTTGATGTAGGATATTTATTTCAAGATTTTGTTGCGGATAGATATTTGACTGAGAATAATATAAGTTCGATTGGTAAACTGGAATTTGAGGAAATACAGGCTGTTTTTATGCTAGGAAAGGATATGTATAATATGCTTTTTGATAAGGGGGATAAAATTGAATTGGAAGAAATTTTTGATCAGAAGGATATTGAAAAAAAATTGAAGGCAGTTTTGGATAATGGTGAATTTGATTGGGAATTTTTTAGAAAGAGTATAAAAAAATAAAAAGATATTTTTTCTTTTATTGTTGGCGACTTGGGATAAAGTCGGAACTTATATCTTTCAGGGGCAGTGTTAATTCCTGCGGTTCTTAGGCTGGCAAAAAATCCCATTTTTTGCTTATAGGCGGTATTTCAAATCGATCCGACGGCAGTCAAGAGAGCGAAGCCGAGCGACCTTGACGGCCAAGTCGGCGATTTGACACTTGTTGAAGCTTTGAAGGGCTAATTTATTAATGGCATTCATATTTAATTTATGACATTCATATTTAATTTATAAGTAAAACTATTATTATGTGATACAATAGTTTTATATATAAAAGAGTTGAACATAATTCGTTTTTAGTTTTGATATTAAGAAATGGAATTCGCACCAATACATACGGCAGGATTTTTAGATATCGCTAACGAGCAATTAGAGATAGTCTTTCTTGGACCATTTGAAAATAAAACAAGAAGGGAATATTTATTATCAAGGTTTAGTGCACTGATTGATAGATTCAAGGAAACAGGATTAGCGGCAGAACTATGGATAGATGGTTCCTTTGCGACACTTAAGCCTGAACCCGGAGATATTGATATAATTTTCTTTATTGATGGTGTTCAGCTTAATTTGTTACCAGAGGATAAAAGAAATATAATTTTAGAATTAAATAATCGCGAGTATTCAAAAATTAGGTACGATTGTGATGTTTTTATTATACCAAATCAAGACTTAAACATGAGAAGTTATTGGCGTGGATGGTTTGGATTTTCAAGGGATGAGGAGCCAAAGGGTATAATTCGTTTGTATGTATAATTATGGCTAATTTTGGGAGAGTAAAATCGAATATTGAACAATTGGAGCCAATGATTGCTGAATTAGAGGCAGCACAGAAAGCTTCTCCCGATGATTTTTCTATACAATTGAAATTATCATCTCTAAGGAATCAAATCAATGATTTAAGGGAGCAACTATATAGAGAAAACCTTAAGAGAGATAAAGAAATTATTGAGTTAAGGTTGATCGGACAAGCTGCAAATTTTGGGAGCATTCCTCTCAAATTTGTCGGAGGGATTACTGCTAATTTTTCTTCGGCAATATTGAATACGTCAAAATTCATACAATTTGGCGGGAAAGGTGGTAAAAAAAGAGATGAAATGATCCAGAGTACTGTAGACTTAAGACTTGAAGGAATTGGTCGTGGCTCTACTATTTTTTATCTATCTGGTCGGACATCAGCTGATTTATTTGGATTTAGTATTACACAAGAAGCCTTAAGAAGCACTTTTGAATTATTTCAGTCTAATAATTCAGATGAGCTCATTGATAGAGTTAGTTCGGTAGGTGTTGAAAGTGTAAGATATATATCAAAATTTTTATATGAATTATCTAGTGATGATTTGGACATAGACTTGAAATGGCATAGTCCAGATGATCGTGAGTATTTATGGAAAGGTCGTAAGGAAAATATCACTAGATTATACGATTCCTTAAATCAGATGACAATTTCTCAACCATCTGATATATCGTTTGAGGGAGAGTTGGTTACTATTAGTTCAAAGGGAAAGTTTGAAGTGCAGACCATTGATAATCACCGTTTATATGGTCAATTTTCAAATGATTTACTTGAAAAAATGAAAGAATTTCATATTGGTGATCACTGTACAGGAATTATTACAAGGACAGAAATATATAATCCAGCAAGTGATAAAAGAAAAATAGAATTTAACTTAAAAAATATTAAACTGACTTGATTAGCCAGTTTTTAATTTGAAAAGTTTTAGCATCATTGATTTTTGTTCAAAAATGGTGCAGAATAACATTGATTAGCATCCATTGCATCAATAAATATGATCAAATCTTTTCTAAAAAACTATTTATTTTACGCTGTAATTCTGTGTGTAGTTTTCTTTTTTCTTGCTTTATTTTCTGTGGAAGGATTTGATTGGAAAAACCTTAAATACTCAGGCACAGCAGTTACTTCTGATGAGTTTGCCCACATAACCGCTGGCTATTATTATCTGAAAACAGGTAGATATTTTTTCAATTCTGAGCATCCGCCATTGATTAAGGACATATCAGCCTTACCATTGCTCTTGATTGACCCATATATCCCTAAGATTGACACTTCAAATACGTCACTTGTTGGCTATACTTATGATAAAGATATATACCCATTTGAAGACGAGACGTTTTCAAGGGAATTAGAGCGTACCAATGATGAATGGGATTTTGGTCATGTTTTTTTATTCAATCAAAAAAACAATCCTGACATTATCGCTCTATATTCTCGCATTGGTGTTATCTTTTTCAATTCAATTTTCTTACTTGCACTTTTTTGGCTTATCGGGAAATTGTGGAGTCCAAGAGCTTCCTTGCTTTCAATATTTTTCATAGTATTTTCTCAATTCAGTATTGCTCACGGTTCTTTGGTTACGATGGATTTTATGTCCTCTATTTTGCAACTTATTGCATTATCTTCTTTTGCAATTTATTTAAAAAGATATGTGGAAAATAAGAATATATTGAGTTGGTATCTACTTTTAATTATATTCACATCCTTGGCATTATTGGCAAAATTCTCATCATTGGTAATATTGCCAGCCATGTTTATTGGTGGCTTGATTTATATAATTGCCTTGAAAAAATCATTAAAGGAATTTGGGAAATATTTAGTGAGATTTTCTTCATTTACTCTCGCAACATTACTCTTGGTAAGTTTCGTCTATTATTTTCATACTAGAAATATGACAAATAATGAAATGGTTTCTCAAATTGTTTACAATTATACCGATCAGCTAACTAACAAATCATCAGCAGACATTACTGGTGCTGTTTATTTGTCCGCCATGGCAATATCAAATCCTATTACAAAAGGCTTTGCAGAATATCTAAGTGGGATTTTGATGGTGTCAGATAGAATGAATATAGCAAGTCAAAGAATTTATTTCTTGGGAAATGTGTATGAGGCTGAGGGTGCTGGTGTTTCATATTTTCCAATCTTGTTTCTGACAAAATTACCCCTACAGTTTCTTTTTCTGGGTGGTATTGTTATGTTATTTGTTTTATATTATTTTATTTTCAATAAAAAGAAGTTAAGCACAAAATTTATTAATTTCACAAACGCACCACTGTCTTTGTTGCTATTGCTATTTATATATCTATATTCTGTTATTACATTGTCTTCAAATTTTCAAATAGGTTTACGACATATTATGCCTATCATTTTAGCAATCTCACTTCTTGTTGCAAAAGGAATTGATTTTTTTTGGAATGAAAGTATATTTTTTAAATTCTTTAAAATAAAATACATCTTTAGTTTAATTGCTGTTTTTCTAGTTATTTCCGTAATTAATACCTTTCCTAATTATTTGCCTTATTATAATTACTTTGGTGGTGGCATTAATAATGGTTATAAAATAGCTACTGATTCAAATTATGATTGGGGACAGGATATCAAGGAATTAGGAAAATGGGTTCAGGATAATAAAATTGAAAAAATATATACCAATGTTTTTTCTGCCGTTCCTTTGAAGTATTATTTTGGTGATACGATGTTTGAAAATTATGATATTGCTTGGTGGGGATTACCTAAACAAGGTTCTTATATAGCTGTATCTGCAACAAACTATCAAAACAATATTTTTTATAGGGAAAAATATCCAGTTGTTAGTGGTACTGCCACTAAGGATGAGCTTCCGTATGAAAAAAAGTATTCTATTTTAAAGGATAACCTTGTTGCTAGAATAGGAAAAACAATTTTTATTTTTAGGGTTCCTGAATTAGTAGAACTGGAAAATAAATAAGGACACCTTTTTGAGATGTCCCTGTCTAATAAGTTGATGTTTCCTAGCAGGCTAACTTGTAATCCTTGCATGTCTCATTTTCAAGTTTGGACAATTTATCTTCTTCATCATTTAACTCATCTTTTTTATCTTCCATCAGCTTTTCATGAGTTTTTATTGCATCTTCATAACCTGAGCACATACTACCCTCACCACATTTCGCAAGTAACTCTTTTCTGGATTTTGTATCCTTTTTTCTTTGTTCGATATATGATTCCGCAGAATCAATAATTGATTTCTGTTTGTTTATTTTTACGATACATTCATTTTTTGCTGCTTCACAGGCAGACTCCTTTTCATCGGCTATGTTTTGTTCTGCCGTTTGTTTTTCCAAAGTTTCCTTTTTTGCTTGCTCCTCGTCTTTAATTCTTTGCTGTTCATCAAGTAAAGTTTGCTGACTATTTACTGTTGCTTGCAATGCTTGCACTTGAGTATCAACCTCACTTTTGTTCGTGTCAATTTTATCTGCAAGAGTTAGAGTGGCTTCCCACGGAAGCATGCCCAAAAGTAAGTTTCTCGTTGGACTTACAGCCATTCCTATTGATGGTAGGGCTACGAGAGCGACTATTAGTCCAAATATGACCCTTTGTGATGGTTTTTCCATAGTTATTTATTGATATTATTATATATTACTTTATCTCTATAATATCAATAATACCATATATAATCAATGCAAACTTGCTAAATAATAAAGTGCACAACCTCAATTGACTTATTTTGGCTCCGCTCCGAGAAAGGTAAAAGAGGTCAGGTACTTTTTTTAAAATCAAAATTAAATGCAAAAAAATACGTAACTAATTTACGTAATTTTTTAACTGATAGAATTTTGTGCGCTGTTGGGCCGCTAGGATTCGGACCTAGGTATGACGGGATCAAAACCCGTTGCCTTACCGCTTGGCTACGGCCCAACATCACACAAAATTCTTCAAAAAACTTATTAAAATGTTTCTACTCAACTATGCTCCCACCCATCAAATTCATTGCGTCATTGAGCAGGGAACTGGTTTCGTGAGGTGCTTGTTCGGCTGGTGCTGAGTTGGTGTTTTGGTTTAGGCTGGAGGCAATTGTGATGCCTGCTTCTTCGGCGGTGATCACTTTTATAAGCAATCGCAACCCTAGGATTTTAGCAAAAGTTTCCTCTAATGTCAATTTGTTGCCATATTCGTTTAATTTATCTTTGTGAAAGGTGAACTTTGTGGCTACAGTGACAATTCCAGCCTCAACACTAACAGGTTGACAGCTTTGCAGAACTGCAGAAAGGCTGTGATTTATGGTTTTTGTGTCTATAATGAAGCGACCCCAATTCTTTTTGACATCATTTAAGGTAAAATCAGAATCGGCAATCTGAGCTTCATTTTTGATCAACTTTGGCTCGCTTAAAGCTTCTGGATCCGGAACTTCAATTTTTGTTTCTGGCGTCGTAATTGAGGGTGCTGTTTCAGCACTTTTGGGGGTAACTGGCGAAATAGGGGGTGTTTTTGGTGTCTGGGGGGCTATTGGAGCCTGAATAACCCTAGTTGGCTCTGGTGCTCTCATCTGGGGCGCAGCAGGAGCCGCTTGGGCGATGTTTGGTTGGATGGCCTGTGTTTGGGCTGGCGAAACAGCCTTGATGATGGCCATCTCCAATGGGAGTTGCGGGATAAAGGCTGACTTTATTTTACCTTGAATTTCAGTAAAGCAGGCAATGATGTGAAGCAATTCCTTGGGCGAATGATTTTTTGCTTGCTCAACCAATGCCAAAGATTGTTCCTTGGTTAATTCATATGAAAATATTTTTGCCAATTTTTCATCCACACACACTAACATTACTTGTCGCAAATAATTCAGAAAAGATTTATTGAAAACATCCAAATCATATCCATCCTTGGAAAGTTCATTGACAAGTGTGATGGCGCTGGCTGCATTTTTGCCAAGCAAATATGAAACCATTGCTTCCAACGATTGTCTTTGTGTTGTGCCCAGAATTTCTTCAACTTCTTTGGCTGTGATTTTTTTGTCTTCAAGCGCCATCACTTGCGAAAGCAAAGATTCAGCATCGCGCATTCCACCTTCAGCGGCGATGGCAATCATCTCAAGCGCATTTTTTTCGACAGAAATTTTTTCACTTTTGGCGATCGTGGAAAGTTTTTCAATAATATGTTCCAGTGAAAGGCGTGTGAAATCATATCGTTGGCAACGCGAGATGATCGTTTCCGGAACTTTGTGAATTTCAGTGGTAGCCAAGATGAAAATAACGTGAGCAGGCGGTTCTTCCAAAGTTTTAAGCAGCGCATTGAATGCTCCAGTTGAGAGCATATGCACTTCGTCGATGATGTATACTTTGAATTTTGCTTGAGACGGTGGAAATTTCACATTTTCGCGGAGTTCGCGAATGTTGTCTACTCCAGTGTTGGAAGCAGCATCAACTTCAAAAATGTCCAATGATGTGCCTTGAGTGATATTTTTGCAGACGTCGCATTCTAAACATGGATCCGCTCCTTTTGGATTTTGGCAGTTCACCGCTCTGGCAAAAATTCTGGCCATGGTGGTTTTTCCTGTTCCTCGCGGGCCAGTAAAAAGATAGGCATGACCAATTCTGTTATGCAAAATTGCATTAGAGAGTGTTTGCACAATGTGCCCTTGCCCGATGACATCTGAAAAGGTGAGTGGACGATATTTTCGATATAATGCTGTTGCCATAAAAAAGATTATATAACATGTAACATATAACATGTAACATGAAGCGTATGAATAAAAATAAAATTTAACTTATATTATTGTAACATTTAGAATGAAAAAACAAAACTTCCCGAGATGGGAAGTTTGTGTTGTAATCCGTTTTTAATCCGTAATCAATCCGTGTAAATCAGTTACTTCTTAAACACCCATAGTTTGTATCCGATAAAATTCCAGGCGAGTCCAGCGATTGATCCAAAAGCGGCACCGATAAGTCCGAGTTGTCCGTCTGTGAGGTTAATCAATGAGCCAAGAACAACTTTAAAAACAAATGAAGCCACGAAAACATTGATTAAAAACCCAATAACGCTGACTGCAAAAAATTGCAAAAATTCAGATTTAGTTTGTTGTTTTGCTCCTTGATCAAATGTCCAATATTTGTTCCAGAAATAGCTGCTGATGTTTGCAACGATGAATGAAATTGCTTTGTATAAAGAATAGAATGTTATTCCTGCAATTAATGCATCTTTTGATTGAATTTGAAAATAAGCACTGAACAAAAGAGTGACAAGAGCTAGAACTCCAAAATCAACAAGTGTGTTAAGAACTCCGATAAGTCCGAATTTTGCTATTTGATAAATGATAGCAATTTTTTTCCCTAGCATAAATGCAATTCGGAGTCCGAGTGGTGTTGCTAATAAGAAAAAAGGAACAATCACTATCGCAAATTTTGCGAAAATTTCTGGGCTTACTGTCTTAAGAACAGGTAAAATTAAAAAACCAATCAACAGTCCAGCAACGATAGCAAATTCATAATCTCTTTTAGTTATTCTGATTCCAGTTGTATTTTCCATAAATATTGACTTACAACTTACAACCTACAACAAATTAAAATTAATGTAGGGCATTTTGTTGTCAGTTGTCAGTTGTTTGTAGTTAGTTGTTGGTTGCTAGTTGTTAGTTATTTAGATTTGTTGGGCTTTAATTTCTTTCTCCAATTCTTCGATGTCAGAAGTCCATTCATCAACAAAATCATCTTTTGTTAAGAGTGGTTTTTCTGCATAGTTATTTTTTGCTGGATCAGGCTCATTTTGCTTGAGATCATTTTTCCAAGAATTTAATTCCGTGTCAGCTGCGAAATTGTTTTTGCTGGCAGGTTCTGGACTAGGAATATGTCTGGACATTGACATTGCGGTGTCATTTCCTTTTTGCAAAACATTTTCAATAGCAGCCCAAGTCGCTTCGATTTCACGAGGGATCATAATGACAACTTCATCTCCCGGTTCTGCTTTGAAATATGTCACAGAAGCAAGCAAAACCTTGTATGGTTTTCCTTCTGAAAAGATGAAATAATTTCCTTTTTCGTCTTGGCTGACAATTCCAATTATGCTTTTTCTGTCAGCGGGTCCAATTTGTTTGTATACGAAAGATCCGTCGGAGGTGATTGTTAATTTGAGCATATCTCCCTCGACAAGTTTTGATTTTGAAGCATAGTTTGCAGGTACGGGATATTGTTTGCCGTCTGTTCCAATCATTATTTGTCCATCAAATGTTCCTTCAACAACATTCCCTTCGGCATCTTCATCAACCTTTCTTTTTCGTCCGGTTTTTTTCTTTCCCTCTAGTTGCAAAAGCATCGCCTTAGCGCTTTGCATGGTTTTTTCTGCTTGCAGCATCATTTGACGAAGCATTTCTATTTTATGAGCCTTGTCTTGTTCGCTCATTTCGTTACTTGTTTGTTGATTGTATGTCATTTTTGTTTTTAACAAGAAGAGCTCAAGGTTGAAATTTTTCCTCAAGTACCACCCGTATTTTGTTTTTTGTTTTACATTAAAATTATACAGCATATATCAAAAACCTGCAATATGTTTTTTAGTTGAAACTTGTGGTATATTTGTAATATTAATTTATAAACATGTGAATCGTATGGAAAAATTATTTTTGGACCATCCTTGGATTATAATTCTTATTTTGCTTTGGACACTGCCTTGGAAGGGTGCGGCTCTTTGGCGGGCAGCAAGGCGAGGGCACATTGGCTGGTTTTTAACTCTTATAATCCTCAATACTTTAGGCATTTTAGATATTCTTTATATTTTTGTTTTTGCCAATTGGGGAAAAGGTAAAAAAGAGGAGCAGGAGAGACAAATAGAAAAAAATCCGCAGCCAGGTGTGCAAGTTCGTCAATCTAAGTTTTCTTCAAGTTCAAAGAGTCGACAGACAATCGTTTAGTTAACGAAAATATTTTTTGCTAATATTTCATGTGAATATTATTTTTTTACTTGCCTTTCATTCGCTTCGCACTCGGAAAAATCTATTTGAGCGAAGCTCATACGGAAGCCGCAAAAAAACAATATTCACATGAAATGTTTCTCTCTGTGTATTTATGAAAAAAGATTCTTGGACTCAAATTCAAAAAAGCGTTATTCCAATTTTAAAATTGGGCGGTGTTGGTATTATTCCAACTGACACTTTGTATGGTTTGGTTGGAAGTGCGCTTAACAAAAAAACTGTTGAGCGTGTTTATCAGCTGCGAAAAAGAGATTTGAAAAAGCCGATGATTATTTTGATTTCGTCTTTGAATGATTTGAAAAAGTTTGGGATTATTTTAAGCGCATCGCAAAAGAAAATTCTTGGTGAAATTTGGCCAGCAAAAGTAAGCGTTGTTTTTGAATGTAAATTGAAAAAATGGGAATATTTGCACCGCGGACAAAAAACTTTAGCATTTCGTTTTCCTTCTGATGAGGAACTTGTTAGCCTTTTGAAAAAAGTGGGGCCGCTAGTTGCACCAAGTGCCAATCTGGCTGGAAAAAAACCCGCTGAAACTTACGTTGAGGCTAAAAAATATTTCGGAGAAGATGTGGATTTTTATGTTGATTTTGGAAAACTCAAATCCAAACCTTCAACCTTGGTTGAATTTGGAAAAGATGGCAAACTCAAAATCTTGCGCGAAGGCGCAGTGAAAATTGCCAAAACGGCTAAAATAGGCTAGTATTTCAATATTATAAAAAATAATTCAAAAGGCTAAGAAGCTAAAAAGCTATTGGCTGAAAAGCTATTTATGATACGCGAAGACATACAACAAACTAAATTAGAGAAATTAGCGAGAATCCGTGAATATGGGATGGATCCATATCCGGAAAAATCTGAGCGTAATTTTCGAAATGCAAATGCTTCGGAAAAATTTGAAGAGTTTGCTGGACGAGTGATCACGCTGGCTGGACGCGTGCGTTCAATGAGGCCTATGGGTGGAAGCGCTTTTGCTAACATTGAAGATGAGTCTGGCAAGATGCAACTTTTTTTGAACAAGGCAAATATGCCGGAAGAGCTTTTTTTGCTTTTCACGAAAAATGTGGAGCTCGGTGATTTTGTGCAAGTGACGGGAGAACTTTTTTTGACAAAAACTGAGGAAAAATCGTTAAAGGTTATTGATTGGAAAATGCTTTCCAAAAACATTCGTCCAATCCCGACTGAACATTTTGGAATTAAAGATGAAGAAGAACTTTTGCGAAAACGATATTTGGATTTGATGACAAATCCTGAAACACGAGAACTTTTTCGCAAAAAGAATATTTTTTGGCAAACAATCCGAACATTTTTGGCTAGTAATGGATTTTTGGAAGTGCAAAACCCAGTGTTTGAACACACGCCTGGCGGAGCTGATGCTGAGCCGTTCACAACTCATCACAATGCCCTTGACCAAGATTTTTATATGCGCATTTCACTTGAATTGGCATTAAAAAGATTGTTGGTTGGTGGATATGAAAAAGTTTTTGAAATCGGCCGCGTTTTTCGAAATGAAGGAATTGATCGTCATCACTTGCAAGAATATGATGCGATGGAATTTTATGCAGCATATTGGGATTTGCAAAAGGGAATTGAATTTTCAGAAAATTTGTATAAAGAAGTTGTGAAAAATGTCACCGGAGGAATGATTACTGAATATGAGGGGGCTAAAATAGATTGGTCAAAGAAATTTCCAGTTGTTGATTATTTTGATGCATTTAAAAAGGAAACTGGTATTGATTTGTCTGAGGATATTTCCGTTGAAACTTTGATGGCGAAGGCGGATGAGCTTGGTATTAAATATGAAAAATCATATGGCAAAGGAAGGATGATTGACACTGTGTATAAAAAAACAGTGCGCCAGAAAATGATTCAGCCATGCTTTTTGGTTGGACATCCTATCGAGGTTTCTCCACTAGCTAAAAAGGACCCAAATAATCCCAAGAAAGTTCTCAGATTTCAAGTGGTGGCAGGAAAAGCTGAACTTTGCAATGCTTTTGCTGAACTAAACGATCCAATTGATCAGAAAGCTCGCTTTGAAGATCAAATGAAGCTGCGTGAAGCAGGCGACAGTGAAGCGCAAATGATCGACGATGATTTTGTCGAGGCTCTTGAATATGGAATGCCAAACGCTTTTGGTTTTGGTCTTTCCGAACGTCTCTTCTCATTCTTGATGGACAAATCAATACGGGAATGTGTCGTTTTTCCAGCAATGAAATCAAAGGAGTAAAAATTTATTTTTTTACCTATGTCTAAGCTTATATTGGTCTGTGGATTGCCAGGAGTTGGGAAGACTACGCTTGCCAATGAACTTTCAAAAAAAATGAAAGTGGCTTGTATCCATAAGGATTCTATAAAAGAAGTGCTTTTTGAAAGTATGAATCTTTCAACATTGGAAGATAGTAAGCGAATAGGAAAGCCGTCCGTTGACGTCATGTTTTATTTAATTGAGGAGCAATTGAAAAACAATATAGATGTTATTATGGAAGCACCCTTTAATTTTTCTGAAGACTATCCTATTTTTGTAAATTGGAAAGAGAAATATAATTTGCAACTATTTAGCATCGTGTGTTCTATCGATAGTAAGGAAAGAAAGAAGAGATTTCAAGAACGTGAACGCCATCATTCGCATCATGATATTGATAGGCAAATGATTGATTTGATAGAAACGACCGAATATGATTATAGTACGATTCCCGGAAAACAAATAAAAATTGAAACAAATGAGTCAGTGGAAAAACTTGTTGAGAAGATTGTGGATGAAATAAATTTGCAAAATTTAGAGCAATTAAAAAATAATTAACCTAAGGTGATTTTGAATTTTTCTAAAAACCTAATTCCTAATTCCTAAAAGCTAATCCTATGGGTATTGCAGTTGAATTTAATCCAGACTTAGCACTTCGTGATATTTCCGAATTTAAAGCTGGAAGAAGAAAAATTGAAGAATGTGTGCCTGAAATATTTGAAGAAGGCAAGATGTATGATTTTCTTAAAAAAGGTCAAAGACTTTATTATTTTAGTGATAGTGAGGAGTGGGGTTTTGGACAAATTCCAATGATGAAAACGCAGGGTAATGAAAAATTATCTCGTCCAATCGCAAGTATTAAAATTCTCGAAACGACGCATTTTATGGATAATGGGGAAATTTGGACAAAAGGAAAATACAAAGTCATCAGTATTTTTGATGAAAATGATTCAATAATTCATTTTGAAGCAACAAAAAGAATATGAAAATTACAATTTGCGGGAGTTCAACTTTTAAAGAGCAAATGTTGGAATATAGGGATAAACTTTTTGCTATGGGACACGAAGCTATTGTTCATCCAGACTACGAAGCTTTTGTAAAAGGAGAAAAACAAGAAATTTGGAATCAAGTCACAAATGGTGAGCATGCTGAGGCAAAAAAAGCTCAAGGTTATATAAAATGGTATTACAATGCTATTTGCAGCAGTGATGGCATTTTGGTTTTGAATTTCGATAAAAAGGGAATTAAGAATTATGTTGGAGGCAACACTTTGATGGAGATTGCTTTTGCTCATGTCAATGACAAGAAAGTTTTTCTTTTGAATCCAATTCCAGAAGAAGTTTCTTACACTGATGAAATCAAGGCTATGTATGACGTTATGCTGGATGGAGATTTTAATAACATTAAGCAATATTTGTCTGGAGCGAAAATTTGCGATCACAAAAGTGTAGGGATGATAGTTCGAAACGATGAGAAAATTCTTTTGATCGAGAGAATGAAACCGCCGTATGCTTTTGCTTTGCCGGCTGGTCATATTGATGGTCACGAGAGCTTTGAAGAAATGGCAAAGATTGAATTATTTGAAGAGACCGGGCTTGTCGCAAAGTCATTGAAGCTTTTGATTGAAGGCAGGAAAGAAAATCCTTGTCGAAGAATCAATGGAAACTGGCATTATTGGAAAATTTTTGAGGTTGAAGCTGAAGGTGAGGTTGAACGCAGTCTTTTTGAGACAAAGCAGATCAAATGGGTCAATATGGATGAAATGAAAAATATTGCACTGCGAACCGAAGATTATCGAGCAGGAAAAATTTCAGAGGAGAAATGGAAGAAAAATCCAGGCCTTGAACCAGTTTGGCATGACTGGATGAAGGAATTAAAAATAATATAGAAAAATATGGTATCAAAAATATCTTGGCATGAGGTTGCGCAGGCCGTGGAGAATATTGCTGATCAAATAAGTAAAGATGGTTTTGAAGCTGATTATATTATCGGTATAACTACGGGTGGGATAATTCCGTTGGGGTTGTTGGTGAAAAAAATAAAGATTGAAAAAATTCTTACAGTTTCTGCAAAATCATATGAAAAAGAAAAACAAGGAGAGTTGGATATATCATATTTGCCAGAGGCGAATTTGAAAGGAATGAAAGTATTGCTTATCGATGAAATTGCGGATACTGGACAAACACTTAAGCAAATTTCACAAATCCTTATTGATAAATATGATACCGGTGAAATAAGAACAGCGTCATTGGTTGTAAATAAAAAAAATTGTAACTTTTTGCCAAACTATTTTGCGTTGTTGACTGATAAATGGGTTGTCTTTCCATGGGATAAGGAGGAATTTCCTAAATATTTTGAATAATTAAACTTATTTTGAGAAACATATGAAAATTACAGTCGGTGGGAGTATGACATTTGCCAGAGAACAAATTGAAATCAAAAAAGAATTGGAAAAGGCAGGACATAAAGTTTTGATTACTGACGACATTGAATCATTTGCAAAAGACGAAGCAATTAAGCAAAGTTTTGAAGAAGAACTTAAGCTCTGTTTAGAATGCGATGTTATTAGAAGTTTTTTTAATAAAATTGCTGAAAGTGATGCATATTTGGTTTGCAATTATGAAAAAAATGATATAAAAGGATACCTGGGCGCATCCGTTTTGATGGAAATTGGTCTTGCGTATTATTTGAAGAAGAAAATTTATTTGTTTTCAGAAGTTGATAAGGAACAAAAATACGCTTTAGAGATAGCTGTTATAGCACCCGTAGTTATTGATGGTAATTTGAATAAAATAATATGAAAATTTCAAAAGAAACATTCGAAACAGAAATTGCAATTTGCAAAAAGCATTTTCAAAAGAAGCAATGTTGCGCATGGGGAAAATGTGAAAATTGCGGAGTTCTGCCTTTACTTCAAAAATTGTATAAAGATGAGATTATTGATGAAAAAGAAGCTGTCACTAAATATAAGAACAAAATCTTGAAATAAAAATAACGGTAATGAAAGAACTAATAAGTCCATTCAACCACATAAGGACTTATTGAAAAATTGAAATAAAAACAAAAAAGATGTCCAAAGTCAAGGTTTATTCGATAGACAAAAAGGAAAAACAAAAAATCATAAATGATCTTTTTGAAATTTTTGTCGAATTGAAAACGAAAAATGAAGTGTTCACTTTTTTGCTCGGATTGTTTACGCCAAGTGAGGTTGTTATGATTGCAAGAAGAATTCAGGTCGTGAAGATGATTATTGATGGAGCGTGCTATGATGAGATTAGGATAAAACTTAAGGTCAGCAATCAGACAATAACAAAAATGGAGCATTGGCTCAGGGGTGATGATGAAAAAACTGAATTCATAACAAGGAAGATAAATAGTTCAAGAAAAAGAAAAGAAAAAAGTGTGACCAGGCGAACTGATGGCGGGATGCTTGATAAATACGCCCACCATAGATTCTTGAAAGATTTGTTGGGATAATATTTGTCAGGATAATCATCCAACATTTTTTAATGCAAATCCGTCCATTCAACCACATAAGGACTTATGGAAATATTGAAAAACATTTGTATGAATATAAAAGCAATATAAAATCAATATAAAAGCAAATATAAAAATATGAAAGAAAAAATAATTAAGTATGCGTATCATTTGAGGGGGTTTATGCGGATGTCGACGATGATCATCGTGCTTATTTTGATGGTGACTTATTATTTTTATCAAGACAAAATAAAAGAAATTTCCAAACAAGTAATTGCTGACAATCGAGAGCAAGGAACGTTGTTTTATGTGGAAGGCATTTGGAATAAAATGAAAGCTGTGCAAAAGGGACAGGACGATAGAAATCAAAAAGTGTATGATATGATAAACTCAGCAAGTGTGGAATGAAAATTCAAAAATAATTTTTATGGTAAAAGTTTTAGTATTTGGGACATTTGATATTTTTCACGAAGGTCATTGGGACTTTTTGAAACAAGCTCGCAAATATGGTGAGTTTTTGCGTGTGGTGGTAGCGAGAGATGTTACGGTTTTGAATGTGAAAGGGTATCAGCCAAGATATTCTGAACAGGAAAGAGTTACTGCGATTAAAAAAAGTGGATTGGCTGACGAGGTTGTTTTGGGAAGTTTGAATGATAGATATGAAGTCGTGCGCGAATATAAACCGGATGTTATTTGTTTGGGCTATGATCAAAAACAAAACGTTGCTGAGCTTCGCAGAAAACTTGATGAAACAGGTTTGGATAGAACAAGAATAATAAAACTAAAATCTTACAAACCAGAAAAATACAAGTCGTCAATCATAAGAGGAAATAGTCCTTAGATATTTCCTTCAATATTATTCTCTCCTTTGATAAGGAGAGATGTCGCGATACGGAATCGGGACAGAGAGGTTTGAGTGATGTCTAGCTCAACCCCACCTCAATCCTCCCCTTATCCAAGGGGAGGAAGTAATATGGAATTATTCTTTTTCATTTCTCACCCCAGCCCTCTCCTTATCTAAGGAGAGGGAGGAATATGGAATAATACTTTTCTTTTGAAATATTTTTAAAATAAGCGTGTAATATTTAACATGGTCCGTAGCTTAGCGGTAGAGCGGCTATCGGGGGTGACGTGGAAAGTGATTGATTTGTTATTTTTGAGGGGAATCTTGTTGATCAACACTTTCTGTTTGATAGCACTGGGCGCTAGTTCGAATCTAGCCGGACCGTCCACGTAAAATTCGCTGCGCTCATAACGTGGCACAGCCAAAAAATTCATCTAATCGATGAATTTTTTTGATGGTTGACCGGTCACTCACGAGTGACTGGTCTTGCAAAAAGCTTAAATAAAGGCTAATATATATGTATATTAAAAAATTTCTCCTATGTCATTCCGGACTTGATCCGGAATCCAGAGCGGCGCATTACTGCAAGGTAAAAAGATCCTGAAACTAGTTCAGGATGACAAGGAAATAAAATTCATATGTTAGATATTAAATTCATTCGAGAAAATAAGGAAAAAATTGCAGATGCTGCTGAGAAGAAAGGTATTGATTTGAATCTGGTTGAACTTTTGGAATTGGATAAAAAAAGATTAAGCCAACTTCAATACATTGAAGAACTTCAAGCTGAAAAAAATAAGCTGAATGAACTTTTGCCAAAGGCTGACGCAGAAGAAAAGATTGTGCTTTTGGAGCAGGCAAAGGCTGTCAAAGAAAAACTTGCCACAGCTGAACCAGAATTTAAAATCATCAAGGATGCATTTGATGAATTAATGGTTAAAGTTCCAAATATAATTTCTGGTGACACTCCGATTGGAAAATCTGATGAGGACAATGTAGAAATTGAAAGAAATGGTGAAATTCCAAAATTTGATTTTGAAATCAAGGATCATGTTCAACTTGGAAAAGATTTGGATATTTTGGATTTGGAAAAAGGAACTAAGGTTGCAGGTTTTCGTGGATATTATATGAAAAATGAAGGTGCATCGCTGATGATGGCACTAATGATGTATGCCATGAATAAATTGATTGAAAAAGGATATTCTCCAATGATTCCTCCAACGCTCGTGAAAGGAAGTGCACTTTTTGGAACTGGATATTTCAAGGGTAAAGAATATGATAGTAGCGTTGATGAGGTTTATGAAGTTGCAAGTGGCGACAAAGAAGCAGATGGAAAAAGTAGTAAAGAAAAAAAGTTTTTAGTTGGAACGGCAGAACCATCACTTTTGGCATATTACTCTGATGAAGTTTTAAAAGAAGAGCAGCTTCCAATCAAAATTGTGGGTTATTCGCAGTGCTATCGCTCTGAAATTGGATCTTATGGAAAAGACACCAAGGGATTTTATCGTGTGCATGAATTCATGAAAGTTGAGCAGGTTGTTTTGATGGCGGCTAACGAAGAGGAGTCAATCAAGATGCATGATGATATGTTGGAAATTTCCAAGGAAGTGCACGCAGAACTCGGACTTCCATATCGTGTGCTTAAAATTTGCTCTGGTGATATGAGCGCAGGAAAATTCCGAGCCTATGATATTGAAGCTTGGATGCCAAGCCGCGACAACTTTGGAGAAACAGGCTCAGCATCAAATTTTCTCGATTGGCAAGCACGTCGCCTCAATGTGAAATATGTTGATAAAAATGGCGACAAAAAGCATGTCTACATGCTCAACAATACCGTGCTTCCTTCACCGCGCCCCTTCATCGCAATTCTCGAAAATTTCCAACAAGCCGACGGATCAGTTTTGATCCCTGAGGTTTTGAGGAAATATATGCCGGGAGGGGTTGGAAAAATTACACCTAAGGTGTAATTTATGTAATAATTTATGAATTTAAAATAATGCAATTAGAACTACTATCGTTATCATCTTGGTTGTTTGGAATCTTTGGAATTGTTTTGAGTATATATTTTGGTATTAGATTTCGTTATCCAGGTAAAATAACTTTATACAAAGAAAGTGTTATTTCACTTTTTTCTGACATTACAAAAAATTTAGATAAGCTTAGTATGATTTATGAAGGAAATCCGATTAGTCCTAATTTGTATTTATTTAAGGGAGTTCTTACTAATTCAGGCAATAAGGATATTAAAAGTAATGAGAAGATTTATTTTAATCTTTTAGATGGAGACAAATGGATTGATGTTAAAATAATTTCTACATCTCTAAAAGTTGATGCGTCAATAAAAATAGAATCGAATACATGCGCTGTTGTGTCTATCGGGACAGGCTTATTTAGATGTGGAGAATCCATTGGTCTTGAAACGCTTATTGAAACTTCAAAGCAAAGAAATGAGAAAGAAATTAATAATATTTTTTCAATTGAACATAGGATATTAGACACACAGAAAGCTGATATTCAGGATATGCCTAAAAAAATTTCTGGCAAGTGGCAAGACCACATCATGCATGTAATAATGCCAGTTGCGGGGATAATATTTCTCTTTTTATTTAATTTTGTAAATGCTAATAATGCAAAAATTGAATGGCATTTTGAAAATAACAAAAATGAAAAAATTATTGCGCTCGGTAAGATTAGACTTGATGGAACGATAAAATTAAATGGAATTCAGTATGGGAATGAAATAAAAAAATACGATGAGGTTTCCGATCTCTCTACAATTCTAAAAAAAGAAAAATTGGAACTTTTTGCAACCAAGGATAAAACATCCGAAGTGTTTATGAATATTCTCATCATAATTGGATATATAATGTATCCAATTTCTAGATTGGGAAGGCGTTATTATCAACATTTAAAGGGTAAGAAGATACGAATTTTTTTGGAAGCAAAATAGATTTAATTGAAAATGAGAAATTTAAAACTCGAACACAATTTGATTGGGGATGAGAACTGGCCGGAGATTGCTGGTGTATATGTGGCTGGAAATAAAAAAGCATTGCCACTTAATCCTGATAAAGATGAGGAATATAATGAAGCCGTAATTGCGTCTTGGGAAAAGGTTGTCGTGCTTCATGCGATGGCGCCAAAACCGACAAAATTTCATATTGGTTTTACGGATAAGTTCGCGACAAAATTCTTGAAATATGAGTTCGTGACTGATTTGAAATTTGCCATGCGCGTTGGACCAAGAAATTTTCAAGTGCTGGCTTTGCCAAAAAACATTGAGGATAAAATTTTGTTGGAATTGGTTGAAATCACGACTGTTAATGATGAGAAGTATAAAGATTTAATTTTGATATAAATATGAAAAGCGAATTTGACTTGATGATTTTTATTGAAAAAGTTTGTTCCTTCTCTCCAAGGCTCGGGAAAAATGAACAGCTTACAGCATCTTATTTGAAAAAGATTCTTGACGAGCAAGGGGTGGAGTATTTTTCTCAAAAATTCGAAGCTACTATTCCCGAGTGGGGAAAGGCTGAACTTTTTGCTGATGGCGAAAAAATTGAATGTAAAAATACTAGTTTGGTTTCTGGAAGAATAGATGGCAAGGATAATATTGTAAGTTCATTTCCATATTTAAATGATGCAAAAACAAACTATAATATAAATTTCAGTCCCTATGTTGATGCTATTTGCACGGTTGGATTTTACGAGCACCCATCGGTGGCTATAAAATTTTCAGATTTAAGTAAGGTACTTAAGGCAAAAAATGCTCATGGAGAGGTTGAAGTGCGAAAATATTCATATACTTCTGAAAATATATTGGTTGGTAATAAAAAGAATCCAAAATTCTTAGTTTTTTCTCATTACGATTGCATTGGAAATGGTGGTGCTGTCGATAATGCCTCAAGTGTGGCAACTTCAATGTTTACGATAATTAATCATCCTGAAATATTAGAAAACACACTGTTTATTTTTTCTGGCTGTGAAGAAATTTCTTATGATGAACATGATCAAAGTGGTTTGGGATACAGAAAATTTGAAGAAAACTTTTCTTTATTGATTAGTGATGCAGAGCGAATCTATGTGCTTGATGGGCTGGGCAATAGTGAGCCTCATTTTACTAATGAATATTCTTGGCTAGAAATTACGCTTCAAATAAAGCAATTGGAAAGTGTTAAGGATAAAACATTTTTAATGCAATGTGAAGTTGATAAAATTTTAGAAGTTTATCATTCAGATAATGATACATGTGATAAGATGAAAGTTGATTATTTGATAAAATCCTCCCAATTACTTTTGAGTGATATTGAAAAAGTGTTGAAATAAAAAATATGGATATTATTGAAAAAGTTCGCCAATTCGTGGAAGATGAATGTCAAAAGCCGACGAGTAAATATGGATATGAGCCATATACAAATCATTTTGTGCCAGTTGTTAAATATGCAAAAGAGTTGGCTCAAGAACTAGGAGCTGACGAAGAAATTGTTGAAATTGCAAGCTGGATTCATGATATTGGCTCAATCATGATTGGACGCGAGGATCATCACATTACGGGAGCAAAAATTGCTGAAGAGAAATTGCGAGAATTTGGATATCCAGAAGAAAAAATAAAATTAGTGAAGAATTGTGTTTTGCATCATCGTGGTTCGCAAAAAATGGAATTGGAAACGCTAGAAGAACAAATCTTGGCAGAAGCTGATGCTATGAGCGCTTTCGATGATATCGCAAGTCTTTTTGGGGCTGCATTTGTGTGTGAGCATTTAACTAAGGAAGAATCAAGAAAATCAGTACTTGGAAAATTAGAAAACAAGTGGAATCAAGTCAAATTTGAAAAATCCAAAGAGATAATTCGTCCAAAATTTGAAGCAGTAAAAATACTTTTGAAATAAATTATCATATGGAAAATTTGAAGCTTGGAAAATATAGGCATTTTAAGGGGATGATTGTCGATGTTGTCGGCGGGGCTTTTCACAGTGAAACAATGGAAAAAATGGTCGTATATCGTCACGATGATTCAGTGAAAGGAAAAGAAGGCGGCACGCTCTGGGTTCGTCCGCTAGGAATGTTTTTGGAAATGGTTGAGAAAGATGACAAAATGGTTTCAAGATTTGAATATATAGGATAATTATAAAAAAATGAAAATTGAAAAACCAAAATCGACACAGCTAATTCCTGAGCATGCCAAGAAAGTTTTTAGTGGTACATTCTTTGATGTGTATCAATGGGAACAAGAAATGTTTGATGGGAGCAAGAAAATTAAGGAATATTTTTTATAAAAATGGAAACATCAGTCATTGTAAGAACAAAAAATGAGGAAAAATGGATTGGTGCTGTTTTGGAAGTGCTTGGAAAACAAACCTACCAAAATTTTGAAACTGTGATTATTGATTCTGGATCAACAGACAGAACACTGGAAATAATTAAAAATTTTCCAGTAAAGTTGGTGCAGATTACGCAGGAAGAATTTTCGTATCCGTATGCTTTAAATGTCGGTTGCCGAGCATCAAGCGCGCAAAAATATTTTGTTATCATAAGTGCGCACGCAATTCCATTGAACGAACTGTTTCTTGAGATTGGCGTGAAAAGTTTTTCTGATGATAACGTGGCAGGTGCTTATGGACCAATTAGGACATTGGCCGACGGCAGTATTTGGGAAAAAATTTATTTCAATATCCTTTGTCCCTTTTTTGAATTGTTCACACCTGAGAGAATGATCATGAAAAAATCAAGAATGGGCGTCTTAGGCAATACGAATTCCATAATAAGAAGAGATTTGTGGGAGCAGTATAATTTTAATGAAGAATATGGCTTGGGAGGTGAGGATGCGGAATGGGCATCGCATTGCATAAAAAGCGGTTATGTTATAATAAAAAATAAGAAATTCATAGTGCAACACTCCCATAGTCTTAGCTTTATGGCATTTATGAAACAATGGAAATATTGGGCAAGTTTGACGAGTCCGCAAAAATTTCAAAAAATTCCCTTTCGCAATTGGAAGTGGTAATTATAATTTATATTTAATGATTTATTATGTCAGATAAGTTTAAATTCCCGAAAGATTTCTTGTGGGGAGCTGCGACTTCGTCGTATCAGGTTGAGGGCGGAAATTCAAACGCAGATTGGTGGCAATGGGAAAAACAAGGGAAAGCAGACAACGAATCAGGCTTGGCTTGCGATTATTGGAATCGGTGGAAAAGCGATCATGATTTGTTGATGGAACTTGGAGTGAATTCATTTCGGCTTGGCATAGAATGGGCAAGAGTTGAAAAGGCGGACGGTGTTTTCGATGAAGAAGCAATTGCGCATTATCGCGAAATTTTTCAAGATTTGAAAAAAAGAAACATTAAAACCCAAGTTACATTGTGGTGGTGGACAAGCCCCATTTGGTTTCAAGAAAATTATGGATTTCATAAAAAAGAATCGGTTGAAATTTTTGCGAGATATGTTAAAAAAATAACAGATGAGCTCGGAGACCTGATAGATGTTTTTATGGTTTTGAATGAGCCAATGGTGCCCTTGGGGCAAGGTTTCTTGGCTAAAGCTTTTCCTCCTGGATACATGAATCCTTTTAAGTTTCTGAGAGCAGTAAATAATCTTTCAGGGGCTTACAAAAGATCATATGAAATTATTCATAAAAAATACCCTGATGCTCAAGTGGGAATAACATATTTATATAATTGGTATGAATCCGAAGGTTTTGGAATTTTGCTCAATTCAATTAATCGTATCGCGCAGTGGTATAGAATAGATTTGTTTGGAAACAAAATCAAAGGTTATCAGGATTTTGTCGGCATCCATTATTATCGTCTGGGAAAAATTAGGTTTAACTGGAGAAACGTTAAAATGGATTCGCGCAATCAAATATACATGGGTTTTACAATTGATGAAAATCCGGAAAATGTCATGAAATGGATTTCATATCCGGAAGGAATTTATAAGGTTCTGAAACAAGCAAGCGGGAAATTCAAATTGCCGATTTTGATTTCTGAAAATGGAGTGCCGACGCGAGCTGGCATTGATGATGAAGAAAGAATTGAATATCTTCGAAGCCATCTTGTTTTTGTGCATAAGGCAATTTCGGAGGGTATTGATGTCCGCGGGTACAATTTCTGGTCTCTGATGGATAACTTAGAGTGGCTGTATGGATATGAACCGAAATTTGGTCTTATTGAAATGGATTTCAAAACACTTGAGCGCAAACCACGAAAAAGTTTTTACGAATATGCCAAGATTTGTAAAAGCAATGAACTTGAGATTGAGGAATAGATTTTTGTTGATATTTGAAATATCCCTATTATAAGCCAAAAAATAGGCTTTAGATTTGATAAAAAATAATAAATATAAAAAGCCTTGACAAGTTATTTTTATGTTGCTAAACTGTTTAAGCAATCAAGAAGAGGTGATGTTAAATTCATAAGGAAACATCAACGCAAACAAGAAAAATACTTAAAAATTCGGTCGATGGAATCCCGTCACTCACGAGTGACAGGATGGAAAATACATCCCGATGCATATCAAACAGATGTGCGTGAGGATGTGTTTTTTATACTCTTAAGGTATAGCCTTAAAAAGTAAAAAATAGAGAACTTTAAAAAGTTGTAATAATAGTACTAATCGCAATTTGTTGCGGTTAGTCCTTCGTCCAGTCGCTCTCGAGTGACTGGACACTGGTTGTTTGTTTGAGCTTATACGTTTTGTACTTTTTCGTTAAATAAAAGTAATACCTGATTTGCAGAAGTTCGCTTCTGTAAAATCTATTTATTGAGAGTTTGATCCTAGCTCAGGATGAACGCTGGCGGCGTGGATAAGGCATGCAAGTCGAGTGGGTTTAGGCCCACGGCAAACGGGTTAGTAATGCATAGGAATTTTCCCTGAAGTCGTGAATAATCTGGAGAAATCCAGGATAATACACGATGTGCTCTACGGAGTAAAGATTTATCGCTTCAGGAGAAGCCTATGTCCTATCAGCTAGTTGGTAGTGTAATGGACTACCAAGGCTATGACGGGTAGGGGGTGTGAGAGCACGGCCCCCAACATTGGGACTGAGAACTGCCCAAACTCCTACGGGAGGCTGCAGTC